>Ga0209972_10000867_pt1 | contig 29299 bp, 21 predicted proteins | sample NOAtaG_7_FD_187302 | JGI IMG/M metagenome (GOLD analysis project Ga0209972, IMG submission 187302) | Freshwater lake microbial communities from Lake Erie, under a cyanobacterial bloom - NOAA_Erie_Diel1S_2200h metaG (SPAdes) (version 2) | ecosystem: Environmental > Aquatic > Freshwater > Lake ...
CAGGAAGTTTTGCTTTATTTGGTATTTATTATGCCAGCAAGCCGGCCGATGCAGATCATCCATATGGACACGGTAAGATCGAGTTCTTCTCTTCCGGATTTGAAGGTGGAATGATCACTATTGCTGGATTAGGAATGATGGCGAAAGGCATACTAGCCTTTTTTCAAAAGGAGGAAGTACATTCATTGGATCTAGGGATCTACCTTTCTATACTTGCCGGAGGGATAAATTATGTAGTTGGATTCTTTATCATTAAACAAGGAAAAGCTGGCCACTCTGATCTAATGATCGCCAGCGGAAAGCATTTGATAAGTGACGCTGTTTCTAGTATAGGATTGGTAATAGGATTAGCGCTTGTGTTTTTCACCAATATTATTTGGATAGATTACGCCGTTGCTGTTTTATTTGGAGCATATATCATGTATTCCGGATTTCGAATTTTAAAAGAATCGGTTTTTAATCTATTGGATCAGGCCGATCATGATAAGATCGATCATGTAATAGAGATACTTAATAAAAATCGCCGCGATAACTGGATCGACATTCATAATTTAAGGATATTGAAGTACGGATCGGTTTTGCATGTGGATTGTCATGTAACACTACCATGGTACAACAACTTAAATCAAACTCATGACGAGATCGATGCCATAGAAAAATTAGTAAGTAAAGAGTCAACGCACGACATTGAATTTTTTATTCATGCTGATCCATGTTTGCCCATTTCTTGCGCCATTTGTAAGGTGCAAAATTGCCCTGAGCGAAAACATGAATTTGTAAAAGAACTTACGTGGGGATTAGACAATGTCCTCCCCGATCGTAAGCATCAATTGTAAGTTTTAAAACGGTAAACCAGCTGTTCCACCTGTTCCAAGGTCGCCAGAAAGTTCAGGCTCAATGGAAATAACTGGAATTTTTGAACTGTTAACGATCTCGTGATCATACGTACTTAACATTCCACGTGCACCATCTAATTTTTGATCTGTCATTGTAACGATCAAGTCGTTTTTATGTTTTTTGGCAAAACTTAATGTTTTACTTACGCGATGGTTTGTTTTATCAATGAAATGTTCGCATTTAATACCTTTCTTTTTGCAAAGCTCTGTAATTTGTTTTGCAACAATTTCTAATTTGAATTTATCATTTTTTTCCTCTTCATCATAAATCCCCAAAACTGTGATCTTAGAGTTAAACGCTTGAGCTAATCCTATCACATAATTTACTTTTTGACGAGAGTGTGCAGAAAAATCAATTGGCACTAAAATGTTTTGATAACCTTTTTTATCAACAACATTTTTAATGGTCATAACAGGCATTGGCGCTTTTGTAATTAAACGATAAGCTACGCTTCCAAGGAAAAGATCAGATTTTGAATCTTTACCTTGCGTTCCCATAATGATCAGATCAATTTTATTTTCTTCAGCAAGGTTTACTAATTCAGTAGTAATATTTCCTGTAGAAACAATTGTCTTCGCGTTAATACCATGGTCTTTACGAATTTTTTCCGCAGCCACAGTTAATCGCTCATTTACCATATCAACCACAACTTTGTTAGTTTTAAGTTTTAATAGAGGTAAAATGATGTCTACCAGTTCAGACTTATTGATCACGTGTACAAGGTACAGGTCGGCCTTCAATAAAGAGGCAATAAATGCGGCGTGACTAACAGCCTTGTCTGCGTTTGCCGAAAAATCGTACGGCAACATGATGCGTTTTACTTTAAAATTGATCATTGTTTTTTAGGTTTAAATTAAAATTATATTTTTTTATAGTTCTCTAAATTATCTACTCCCCAGTTCTTTAATTCTTCTTCGCTCCACAAACTTGGGAAGAAGATGCGACGCTGGTATCGTGGATGCATATATTTGTGCCAATCACTGCCTCCTGTTGCTTCTGCCTTCTTAGGGCCACTATCTAAATACTTGGCTGCTGCATTATAATGGTTCATTACCCAGCCAATATTTACCGTATGATCGTAATGACGCATCGCGTTTATAAGATCTTTGTTATTTTTTTCCTTTTCAGGAAGTGATTTGTACTTGGTGTAAAGATTGATGGTATTGTACTCTTCCATTTTTCCAAGGAAGAAATGCTTGTATTTATTTTCAAAGTTTTGAAGCAATGGGTTTTTCTTACCGGTTGCGTGATCTTTTCCGGCAGCTTGCCAATACAAATGTTCGTAGGCGTGCTCATACGGTGTGTTACGGTCGATAGTGGCGCGGAAACGAAAATCGATCAGATTAATTAATTCAGTTGAACCAAATTCGATCAGTCTGTATTGGGCACTTTGAAAACCACTTGCCGGTGTTAACGTATTTCTAAATTTCATGTATTGATCAACGTCCATGCCATCGCCCATGATGGTAAATGAACTTGACAACATATCAAAATATCTGCTGATACGACCTAAGTGTTTTGTGAATTTTGGTGCTTCAATATTTTCGGTATGAGCCACCTGATCCATCTCCCACAATATCATTTTAAACAATAACTCGTTAATTTGATGGTACATGATAAAAACCATTTCATCAGGTAAAGTGGTGCGTTGAATTTGTAAACCTAAAAGCGCTTCTGTTTGTATGTAATCCCAATAGGTAATTTGTTTAGCCCACACTAATCCATCCATGTGAATGTTCACATCCTGGTTAATGGAAGTGTATTTTTCAGTTAATCGTTGTACTAATTTTTCTTGAGCTTCATTCATAGTTTAGGCTTTAATTTTTTCTCCGAAAGATCGGTGTATGAATTTATCGATTTCCTCTGCACTTGTTTCGTTGGTAATATTGTTTTGAATAATTAGATCAAGGATCACTTTATCTTGCTCTTTACCTTTATTCAAAGCCACATGGTATTCAATTTCGCTAAATGAAACCATCGAATACATTGGGAAATAATTTCCAGGGTATAACTCTGCCATACGCCTTTCTACTTTTTGCTGAAGTAAAAAAACCGGATCGGCAACTTTATCGCGCATAACAATGTAATTCAACATGGAAAGATCTTGCACGGCATCGCCGTTTGGTTTACGCTTAATCTCATATTCTTTAAAGATCTCTGGCCAATTCTCATTATGTTTTTTCATCAATGCGTAAAGGGCTGAGCAATCTTCAAAACCAGCGTTCATTCCTTGTCCAAAAAACGGAACAGTTGCATGAGCTGAATCTCCCATTAAAGCGGCTTTACCATAAGTCCAAGGGAAACAACGGATAATTGCTAAAGATGATAGTGGGTGATCTTCCCAAGCATCAGCAATATTTGGCATCATATCAAAGAAATCAGGAAATACCTCTTTGAAAAAATTATTTACCTTTTCTTTAGACGTAAGATTATTAAAACAATGTGTGTGATTTTCAAATGGCATGAATAAAGTGCAAGTGAATGAGCCATCAAAATTTGGCAAAGCGATCAACATGAAACGACCGCGAGGCCAAATGTGTAATGTGTTTTTTTCTAATTTATAGCTACCATCGGCATTGGCCGGCAATAATATTTCACGGTAACCATCTTCAATATAATTCTGGCTAAACGAAAAGCGATCTATTTTTTGAAAGGCGTTATAACGAATGGAAGAGAATGCACCATCAGTTCCAAATACAACATCAGATGTATGCTCGCTTAATTTACCGGTTTCAATATTTTTTAATCGCACGGTTCCACTTTTAAGATCTGCACCAATGCATTCTTCGCTGAATTGAATTTTTGCCTTTCCTTCGCGCTCGGCAATATCCATTAATTTACAATTGATATCTCCGCGAGAAACTGAATAAATAGCTTGATCATTGATGCCATAAGGCTGGTAAGTCGTTTTTCCATCTAAGGCATGCATAGTTCTTCCGTACATAGGAATTGAGATCTTGCGGATCTCATCGCCTATGCCCATCTCATCTAAGGCCTTCCAGCCTCTGTAAGACATAGCAAGATTTATGGATTTTCCGGCCGACATTTTAGCTTTACGCATGTCTGTTCGGCGTTCGAACACATTTACATTATATCCTTGTTTGGTTAAATATACGGCCCATAATGAACCCACTAAACCTGAACCTATGATCGTAGCTTGCTTCATAATACATAATAATAAAGCGCAAAGCACTTTAATTAATAACGTGAAATTACAAGATTAGAAGGGCTTTAAAAAATAAAACTTTATGAGAAATATCACTTTTAGCAGGGTGTATCTATTCAAGTTTTCGCAAGTAACATATTCATCTAGCAATCAGTACAGTTAAAAGAAAAAAACGACACCCCAACTTGCATAAAGATCTGTGCTAAAATAGCAAATAAATAACCTAAAAGGCACAGCCTTGCATGAAGATGTGATCATTGAATTTTATTAAAGATGACACTTGTAATTAAATCCAAAAATCCCTTATCAAATAAAATGCGGGCGCGAAGCACAAATCTAAATACTAAAATATTATCATCACAACTGCATGGCGCGTCTTAAATCCTAAATCGATTAGGTCGTACAATAAATTAGAATCGTGTGTGATTTATTTAGGTTGGTCTAATTAATTAATACGCCTCTCAAATGATATAAAATGGCCAAATGAACTTATGGATTAGATATTAATACTTAGCAGGCAGCAAAAAAACAAAGAAAATGTAAAAACAAAAAGTGCTGAAACGCCCGCTATACTTGATAAATACACCTTTTTAGGCGCTACTTTAAAACACCATTTCGTTATATTTAAGAAGTTAACTTTTCAATTAGGGATTAGAGTTTTTATGTACAGAAGGATTATTTTTTTATTAGCAATAAGTTTACTTGGACTTAACGCTTCGCTTATCGCACAAGCGATTATTTGCCCTAGTGTGAACGCACAAATAGGAACAGGACCAAGCACTACAATTTGCCAAGGTAATTGCGCCGTATTAACCGCTAGTGTTTTACCAATCAAGGAAACCACAACTTATACCGTAGGTAGCATTCCTTTTGCACCGCAATCAACTGTTGGTGCAACAACCCTGGCTCTTACTGATGACTCGCAAGGCGGACCATTTCCTATCGGATTTAATTTTTGTTATTTTGGAAATACATATAACCAGTTTTATATTGGTTCAAATGGCTGGATAGGTTTTACTGCCGGCCAAACAAACGCATTTACTTCGGCTGCAATTCCCAGCGCAGCGTTCAATGTACCGCTTAATTGTATCATGGGTCCTTGGCAAGATTGGCATCCCGGAATTGGAATTGGCCCTTACATTTCTTACAGAACAATTGGAGTAGCGCCTTGCCGTGCGCTTGTTGTAACTTGGTATGATGTTCCAATGTTTTCGTGTACCACCACCACCGGAAGATTTCAGATCATTATTTACGAAACCACAAATATCATTGAAAATCATATTACAAGTAAACAAGCTTGTTTAGCTTGGGCTGGTGGTACTGCGGTACAAGGAATTCACAACTTAACCGGTACAATTGGTATTCCAGTTCCAGGAAGAAACTCAACAGCATGGGTTGCAAATAATGAAGGTTGGCGATGGACACCAAATGGTATCCCAACTTTTACCATCAATTGGGTTGGTCCTTCTGGTCCGGTTGCAACAGGTTCTCAAGTAACCGTTTGTCCACCCGCTACAGGTGTTTATACTGCTAATGCAACTTTAGGAGGATGTATAGGAAGTACAAGCATTGGCGGAACTGTGCAAGTAATTGTACAGCCGTCGCCAACAATTACTGCTAATAATGCAACGGTTTGCGCGGGAACAGGAACTACAATTACTGCTAGTGGAGCTTCAACATATACTTGGCAGCCGGGCAACATCATTGGGCCTTCTGCTTCTTTTACGCCCGCGGCAACATCGGTTTATACAGTTTATGGAAATTCTGCAATTGGCTGTTTAGGATTTAAAACTGTAACCATCACAGTAAGTCCTCAACCTACGGCAACACCGGGAAGTAATAGTCCTATTTGTGTTGGAGGTACTCTTAACCTTACATCACCTGCCGCCTCAAGTTATACTTGGACAGGGCCAAATGCATTTACTAGCAATGCGCAAAATCCAAGCATTAGCCCAGTTACCGCGTTGGCAGCAGGAAACTATACGCTAAAAATTACTGCACCTGGAGGATGTACTGCTCAGGCTGTTGTTAACGTTGTTATTAATCCACTACCAATAATTACTGTAAACAGTCCATCAGTTTGTCCTGGTGTTGGTGCTACACTGAACGCAGGTGGTGCAAGCACTTATACTTGGCTTCCTCCAAACATTGTTGGTTCTTCGGTTACGTTTACACCTCCTGTTACAACAGTGTATACTGTTCAAGCAACGTCAGCTTTGGGTTGTACATCAAGTGCAACTTCTACAATTACGATCAATCCAACAGTAAGTCCATTACCGGGAAGTAACAGCCCTGTTTGTACAGGTGCAACAATCAACTTTACTGTGAATGCGGCAACAAGTTATACTTGGAGCGGACCAAATGCATTCAATAGTAACTTACAAAATCCATCAATAACAAACGCCACTACAATTCATGCAGGAAGTTATACCGTAAAAGTTACGAGTGCTTTGGGCTGTACTACTCAGGCAGTAGTTATTGTGACTGTAAATCCTACACCAACAATTACCGTTGGAAATACAGGGCCATATTGTCCTGGCGCAACAATTCAATTAACAGTAACTGCAGCTAATTCTTACACATGGGCAGGACCATAAGCATTTACAAGTAATGCGCAAAATCCAACAATTGCAAACAGTACAACAAACATGGCGGGCCCGTAAGTTGTAACAGTTCAAGCAGTAGGTGGTTGTTTAAGTACAGGAACAACAAATGTTATTGTAAATCCTGCACCGCAACCAACAGCCACTAGTAATTCGCCGATCTGTTTGAACAAACAAATAAATCTTTTTGTAAACCCTGCAGCAAGTTCATATACCTGGAGTGGGCCAAACGCATTTACCAGTAATGCACAAAATCCAACTATAGCAACGGCTTCTTTAGTTAATGCAGGAAATTATACAGTTACTGTAACTAATGCATCGGGTTGTACAAATTCGGCCGTTGTGAATGTTGTAATAAATCCTTTACCTGTTGTTGTTGTAAATAGCCCAACTATTTGTGTTGGCTCAACATTTACCTTAACTGCTATTACCGGAACTGCATTTGCTTGGACAGGACCAACCGCTTATTCATCTGCATTACAAAACCCTCCATTTGCAAGTGCTCAAAGTAGTTTGAGTGGAAATTATACAGTATTAGTTACTAGTGCGCAAGGTTGTACTAATACGGGTGTTGCGAATGTGCTTGTTGTTGGTTTGCCAACCGTAAGTATTGCCGGAACAAATACATTATGCTCTCAAAATTTTAATGGATCTCCGAATACAACTACCTTAACGGCGAGTGGCGCAACAACATTTACTTGGACTTTACCTGCAGGTTTCTCAGGCAGTCCTAATTTAAATACTACGCCACTTGTTGTTACACCACCGGTATCTGCAGCGCAAACTGTAGTTCAGGTAACAGTTAATGGTTCTGCAGGATCTTGTACAAGCCAAGCAGTTTACAACTTAACGGTTTACCCAAATCCTACTATTACTGCTACAAGTGGAAGTATGTGTGCGGGAACACAGGTAACATTAACAGCGAACAACGCCACCACTTATACATGGAGTCCGGCCACTGCATTAAGCACAACACTTGGGCCGGTTGTAATTGCGAATCCTGCAGCAACAACAGTTTATAGTATTATTGGGTCAAGCAATGGAGGATATAATAGTCAAACACAAACTTCAACAGTAACTGTTGTTCCAAATCCAACGGTAACCATAAATCCTAATCCAGTATTGATCTGTTTAAATAGTTCAATCAACTTAACGGCGAGTGGAGCAACAACATATACTTGGAGTCCAAACATAGCCTTAACAACAACATTGGGTGCAAACACAACTGCGAGTCCAACAATTACCACAACATATTCTATTATCGGTTCGCAAGCAACTTGTACTAATTTAGCTACAATACAAGTTTCGGTAATTGGTTTACCAACAGTGAGTATTGCCGGCACAAACACAATGTGTTCACAAAACTTTAATAGCTCACCAAATACAACAACATTAACAGCAAGCGGTGCGGCAACGTATGTATGGACATTACCTGGTGGTTTCTCTGGAAGTCCAAGCTTAAGTAGTAATCCATTAGTAATTACGCCTCCTGTAACATCAGTTCCAATTGTTGCAACAATGACAGTACTTGGAACGGCAGGTTCTTGTACAAGTCAAGCTGTTTATCAAGTAACAGTTTACCCAAATCCAACTATTACGGCAACTAGCGGAAGTATGTGTGCTGGGACACAAGTAACCTTAACGGCGAACAACGCAACCACTTATACATGGAGTCCATCAGCAACGTTAAATACGCCAACCGGACCAATTGTAATTGCTAACCCTGCAGCAACTACTGTTTATAGTATTGTTGGATCTAGTAATGGTGGATGTAATAGTCAAACACAAACATCTACCGTAACAGTTGTTCCAAATCCAACAGTAACAATAAATCCAAACCCTGCATTGATCTGCTTAGGAAGCTCAGTAAATTTAGCTGCAGTAGGCGCCACAACTTATACATGGAGCCCAAATATTGCATTAACTACTACTGTTGGTGCAAACACAACTGCAAGTCCAACGATCACCACAACGTATTCAATTATCGGTTCGCAAGCAACGTGTACAAACTTAGCTACGATACAAGTTTCGGTTATTGGCTTAGCGACAGTAAGTATTGCCGGAACAAATACATTATGCTCACAAAACTTTAATGCTTCACCAAACACAACTACACTTACCGCAAGCGGCGCGGGAACTTATGTATGGAGTTTACCTCCGGGATTTTCTGCTTTACCAAACACAAGTAGTAATCCAATAACAGTAACACCACCTGTAACATCAACATCGTTAGTGGCAACATTTACAGTATTAGGAACAGCTGGAAGTTGTACAAGTCAAGCTGTTTATCAAGTAACAGTTTACCCAAATCCAACTATTACTGCAACCAGTGGTAGTTTATGTGCTGGCACAAGTGTAACCTTAACGGCAAGTAATGCTACAACGTATACTTGGAGTCCGAGTGCCACATTAAAAACAGCAAACGGATCAAGTGTAATTGCATCACCTGCGGTAACAACAGTATATAGTATCATAGGCGGAAGTGTAGGATGTAATAGTCAAACACAAAACGCAACAGCGAGTGTTGTTCCAAATCCAACAGTTACTATTTTACCGAACCCAGCATTAATTTGTTTAAATAGTTCTATCAACTTAACGGCGAGTGGAGCTACTACTTATACATGGAGTCCGAACATTGCCTTAACTACTACTGTTGGTGCAAATACAACGGCGAGTCCAACCATCACCACAACATATTCAATTATTGGATCACAAGCAACATGTACAAATTTAGCAACAATACAAGTATCGGTAATTGGTTTACCAACTGTAGCTGTTGTTGGAACAAACACCTTGTGTTCACAAAACTTTAATGGCTCACCAAATACAACCACATTAACTGCAAGTGGTGCAGGAACGTATGTGTGGACATTACCTGCCGGTTTCTCAGGAAGCCCAAGTTTAAGTAGTAATCCGCTTGTAATTACACCACCTGTAACATCTGTTCCAATGGTTGCCACGATGACTGTTTTAGGAACAGCAGGAACGTGTACCAACCAAGCGGTGTATACCATTACTGTTATTCCAAACCCAACCATTTCCGCAACAAGCGGAAGTATGTGTGTGGGAACAAGTGTAACGCTCACAGCATCTAACGCTACAACGTATACATGGAGTCCAAGTGCCACATTAAATACCGCAAACGGATCAAGTGTAATTGCATCACCTGCGGTAACAACGGTATATAGTATCATTGGTGGAAGTGTAGGATGTAACAGTCAAACACAAAACGCCACAGCGAGTGTGGTGCCAAATCCTACTGTAACTATTTTACCAAATCCTGCGGTGATCTGTTTGAATCAATCTATTAATCTTACAGCAAGTGGAGCGAATAATTATACATGGACACCAAACATTGCTTTAACTACAACACTAGGCTCAAACACAACAGCTAATCCATTGGTAACAACTACGTATTCAGTTATTGGGGAAGCTGCAACGTGTACACATGTAGCAAATATAACTGTGAGTGTTTTACCACTTCCTACCATTACTATTGTACCGAGTAGTCCAACAATGTGTATGAATAACTTTAATGGTTCGCCAAACACAGTTTCATTAACAGCTAACGGCGCCGGAAGTTATACTTGGGGACCAATTATTGGTTTAACCACAAATACATTAAATGGATCAATGATTATTGGAACATCTAATGGTAACAATGCACCAACAGGAACTGTGATCGGAGCAAACGGGACTTGTACAAACTCTGCAACATTTACATTAAGTGTTATCGACAATCCAATTATTGCAACAACATCAGGCAGTATGTGTGCGGGAACAAGCGTGAGTTTAACAGCGGCCAATGCGCAAACGTATACATGGAGTCCAAGCGCTACATTAAATACAGCAAATGGTCCGGTAGTAATTGCCAGCCCAACCGTAACCACAGTTTATAGTGTTATAGGCGGAAGTGTAGGATGTAACAGTCAGGCACAAAATGCCATTGCAACTGTGGTTAATAATCCAACAGTAAGCATAGCGCCAAATACACCAACGATATGTTTTGGAAACTCCATTAATTTGACAGGAAACGGCGCTACTAATTATACCTGGAGTCCAAACACGGCGATCACTGCAACAACAGGAGCGAACGTTACGGTAAATCCAACTGTAACCACAACTTATCAATTAATTGGTGAGGCAGCCACTTGTACGCATGTAACATTACAAACAGTAACCGTTGTCCCACTTCCAATAATTACCATCGCATTAAATAGCCCAACGATGTGTATGAATAATTACAATGGTTCTGCGAATCAGATCACCGTAACGGCGAGTGGAGGTACATCTTATAACTGGACAGGATTTAACGGCATTGGTAACAATACAAATTCAGGACCAAGTGTGATTGTAACAGCTATACCAAACATTCCATTGGGAACAGGAACAGTAATAGGAACTGTAGGAACTTGTACAAACGTTGCAAGCTTTAGTGTAATTGCAGCACCAAATCCTATCATCTCAGTTCCGTCGGTAAGTGTTTGTCAAGGTAAGAGTGTTATGCTAACAGCCAGTGGTGCTCAAACGTATCAATGGTCACCACCAACCAATTTAAGTTCAGTATTTGGAAGCACAGTAATGGCTAATCCAAATAACACAACCGTATACAGTGTGATAGGATCAAGTATCAATTGTCAAAGTCCTACAGAAACAACTACAGTAACAGTGGTTGCAAATCCTGTAATAGTAATTGCACCGGTAACACCAACAATTTGTGCGGGATCTCCAATAGGCTTAACAGCATTTGGCGCTACCAATTATACTTGGAGTCCTGCAGTAAGCATCAACACATTAAATGGAAATTTTGTTGTTGTTAATCCAACGGTAACTATGAACTACATTGTAATGGGTGAAGCAGCTACATGTACTTCAATTGCAGTTCGCCAAGTATCAGTTATTCCATTACCGGACTTGCAAGCAACAGCTTCAAAAACTTTGATCTGTGTTGGGGATAAAGTAAATCTTATTGGGAATGGCGCCACATCATACACCTGGATGCCAACAACGGGATTGAACACAGGCAGTGGAAATTTAGTTGTTGCCACGCCTATGAGTAATATTACTTATACAATTGTGGGAACAAATGGTATTTGTACAACATCGGTAACACTTTCTATTGGTGTAGCGCCTCGTCCGATATTGAATTTAATGACCACCAACAAAAAGATATGTAAAGGAGCAAGCGCCATGATCATTGTATCGGGTTGTGATGGTTATTATTGGCATCCAACCTCTGACTCAACAATTTTAGCAAGCAACACAACCACTAATACAACATCAATGGTGGTAACGCCAACGGCTAATATGAACTATACGATCACCGGATTTAATTCATCAGGGCCGGCTGCTTGTCCGTTCACTAAAGAAATATTAGTTGAGGTTGTTCCAACCATAACCGCGCAGGCAAGTTGGAATAGTGGTGTGTGTGAGGGAGAAAGTATTAAACTGGAAGCAGAAGGAAGTAACACTTATCAATGGGTGCCATATGAAGGATTGAGCAATCCAAATACACGCACGCCATATGCTTCACCAAAAGTAACTACTGTGTATACTGTAATTGTTTCAGACATGGGGAACTGTCCACAAACAGCAACCACAATGGTGAAAGTTAATCCACAACCAACAGTTGATGCAGGACCAGATATGACCTACAACTCAGATGAGCAGATGTTCTTGAACGCTAAAGGAACCGGAACAATCACCTGGACATTTGGCGAAAATATTATTTGTAAGGTTTGTCCTAACTCACAGATCACTCCAACAAGAAGCGGAGTATATTATGCAACAACAACCAACGAATTTGGATGTAGTGCAACTGACGAAGTTTGGATAGAGGTAACAAACGATTATCCGATCTTTGTTCCAAACTCATTCACACCAAACTACGACGGACTTAATGATGTGTTCTTAGTTTATGGAGAAGGCATTCTTAAATTTGAGATGAGTATCTATAACAGATGGAATCAAAAGATATTCAACTCAAATGATCAAAAATCCGGATGGGATGGAGTATTTAAAGGCGAGATCGTGAAGAATGATTCGTACTTATATATTATCAATTACACAACCTATGACAATAAGAAACGTCAGAAAACAGGTTATGTGGTTGTGCTGAAAGAAGATTATTAAGATCACATTAGATACAGCAACTAAAAAGACCTGCACTTCGCAGGTCTTTTTGGTTATGAATCACATCCTGGTTTATTTAAAAAGATTATCTTTCGTTTCAATCACAGTAGTAAAAGCTCCGTCAAGTAACCCGAAATACTCTCCTTAGGTGTAAATCAGTATAATTTCTTATTTTTGTACCTCTTCATTGGCCCCGTAGTTCAATGGATAGAACGAGCGTTTCCTAAACGCTAAATCCCAGTTCGATTCTGGGCGGGGCTACTAAAATTCTGAATTTTCATTACCCCGCCTTTGAGTAAACTTAGCCATATTAAAATTGTTTGTTTTTTATTTGGATCCCTTTCTTTTCATTATTCCAAGTCGCAAAGCAAAACCGAATCTCTCGATGGTTTTTGGCAATCACGCATCACTTACGAATGCTCTTGGGGCTGGAAAGATGATGGCAGCAGTGTTCTTTTAAGTAAACAATTCGGCGATTCTTATAAAGGAATGATCTTTGGCGGTGATGTTGAGATCTCGCACTGGTACGGTGAGGAATATAATTTTGAAATTAACGGCCAAGATGGTTGTATTCGAAAGGGCAAACTCAAAAAGCGCGAATTTGCAGGACGAATCTATTTAAGTGGCGAATGGATCTCTTCAGGAGGAAACAATGCCATGTGGGGAACGGGATTATGTTGCAACGGCAAACTTGAAATTTACCGCGACACACCAAAGGAAAAACAAGTAACCACAACGCGTCAACCGCCAAAAGGAAAGAATGTTGATACTTCCATCGTTATACATTCGCATTTTAAATTAGAAGCCGGGAAGAAATTCATTTTACAGAATGTACTATTCAAAATTAGCTCTGATGAACTTTTACCCGAGGCATTTCCCGAGATCGACAACTTGGCAACTGTTATGAAAGAAGATTCGACTATGGTGATTCGACTGGAAGGACACACTGATATAGATGGACCAAAACGCATGAATAAAACACTTTCAAAAAAACGTATGCAACAAGTAAAGCTTCATTTGGTTAATAGAGGAGTAAAAAAAGATCGAATTAAATTGAAGTGGTATGGCGAGAAAAAGCCTTTAATAAAAAAAGGAACAGTAGATCAGCGTAAGATCAACCGACGAGTTGAGGTAAGAATTCTTAAAACCTAAGCAATTCTGAAAGTTTAACATAATGTTTCGGAATTTTATTTTTTACTTCAACCATAAATCACAACTCATGAATAAAGCAAACTTTTTCTTTATCGTTCTTGTTCTCGCTTTTTGCAATACGTTATTAGCGCAAAAAACCATTACAGGAACTTTAACTGTTTCTAATGGCAAAACATTTACATTAAATTGCGATCAAATAGATGAGCTCCCAACTACAGCCGATACTTGTAGTGTATCCAAAGATATTTCCGGTACCAAAAATCCTTTTGGCATTACTATTCAAAGTGGTTGGATGGGTGTGGCCGATGTCTTTTTTTTGAACAGGAAAGGTAATGCCATGATCTTTTCTATAATTCGCGAAACCACCAATATTGTTGTGAATGGCAAAAAACAAGAGCAATTTGTAAAGGGCAAGAAGATGAAAGTGACCTGGAAATGATTTAAATTTGATCATATGAAGCGCTGTTATCCCATACTCATTAATTATATTTTAGCATTTGCATTTTGCCATTGTGTGATTGTAAATTGCGCATATGCACAAACGTCAAACATTCAAACCAACATCTATTATACAGTTGAAGGAACTCTCACACAGTCGTCGCAGTATTGTGGAGGAGTGCATCCAAGCCATGAAGAAGAAGCGGAATACATGCGCGCCAAACCCTATTTTAGTAAGCTGTATGTTCGCAAAGGAAAAGTGAACAGCACTAAGGCACCAATTATAGATAGCACCAATACAGATGCCAATGGACACTATTCGTTTAAGCTACCTCCTGGGGATTACGTGATCATTATGCCTTCTCAAAAGAATAAGAACATTATTCACTCTCTAAAAAAAAGCAAAAGCAAAACGCTGCGTGTGAATTCGCTTTGCCTAATGGGATGGTGGAAAGGCGGCTTATACAAGATCCATGTAAAAGACAAGAATATTACAGCGCTTGACCATAATTTTCATAGCCGCTGTTTTATACCTTATCCTATTCCTTGTTTGGATTACATTGGAGCTTATCCACCTTAATCTTTCAAAGTAAAATTTTCACTAATAACGCACGGCCAGTGGGTAAGTAAGGTTAGTCAATTATCATTTCAAATTAAATTCATATTTAATTAATACATTTACACTATGATCGCAAACCTATTTCATAAAGGGAAATCTTATCAGGTAGACTTTTTTAAGCCTATCGATATCTCAATCCCATTAACAAACAACAAAGATTGTGTAAATGCATGGTACGTGGAGCCAATGAAAATTGAAGCTGTAGTTGCCGGCGATTGGGTTGGCGATGTGAACAAAGGCGGTAGTGTAAATTTTCGCAACATCACATTTAATCCCCATGGAAATGGAACGCATACCGAATGTGTTGGACATATCAGCAAAGAAAATTATTCGATCAATAAAACACTTTCACGTTTCATGTTCCTTGCAGAGCTTGTTACAATTTTGCCTGAAGAATTACCAACTGGCGATTTTGTAATTACACGCAAACAGCTAGAAGCCGCTTTAAAAGACACAGAGAATACCGAAGCCATTGTGATCCGCACCTTAAGTAATGGATTGAATAAATTGCACATGCAATACAGCAATACTAATCCCCCTTATATTTTAAGTGATGCGATCAATTATTTAAATGATAAAGGCATTGAACATTTACTCATCGATCTTCCAAGTGTAGATAAAGAAAAGGATGATGGCAAATTAGAAGCACATCATGCATTTTGGAATTACCCTAAGAATACGCAAACACATAAAACAATTACCGAAATGATCTATGTGCCTAATGAAATTATCGACGGCACCTATTTACTCAACATTCAAATAGCATCTTTTGAAAATGATGCGAGCCCGAGTAAGCCAGTGTTGTACAAGATCTATTAGTTTTTTAGCTGGGTCAGTTCGAGTGATTTTGCCTGTCTCTTGCAAAATCGTATCGAGAACTGAATGAAGCGCTTCGACTCCGCCCAGCGTGACAGGGATTGTCAGTTCGAGTAGCCTGAGGAACGAAGGCGTATCGAGAACTAATCCGCCTGTCTCCCCGCAAGTAAATACATTACAGCCATTCTTACCGCCACACCATTTTCTACTTGCTCAAGGATGATCGATTGTTTGCTATCGGCCACATCGCTGGTAATTTCCACGCCGCGATTGATGGGGCCCGGATGCATCACAATTATTTTTTTAGAAAGTTTATCTAAGATCTCTTTGTTCAATCCGTACATCATGGTGTACTCGCGCAGCGAAGGGAAATATTTGATGTCTTGGCGTTCTAACTGTATGCGCAACATATTAGCTACATCGCACCATTCTAATGCTTTTTTAAGATCGCTTTCTACTTCAACTCCTAAACTGGTAATGTATTTTGGGATTAAGGTTTGCGGTCCGCACACTTTTACTTTAGCGCCTAATTTTTGTAAGCAGAAAATATTAGAGAGCGCCACTCGTGAGTGAAGGATATCTCCAACGATCACTATTTTTTTCCCTTTTAGATCACCCAATTTTTCTTGCATGGAGAAAGCATCCAGTAAAGCTTGCGTTGGATGTTCATGTGCGCCATCGCCGGCATTTACAATTTTGGCATTTATTTTCTTTGATAAAAAGATCGCTGCACCCGGACTGCTATGTCGCATCACGATCATGTCCACTTTCATGGCCAGGATATTATTTACCGTGTCAACAAGTGTTTCTCCTTTTTTTACAGAGGAGTTAGAGGCAGAAAAATTAATGATATCGGCACTTAAGCGTTTTTGTGCCAGCTCAAATGATAAACGTGTGCGTGTGGAGTTCTCAAAAAATAAATTCGCAACCGTAATATCGCGCAACGAAGGAACTTTTTTGATGGGACGGTTAATGACTTCTTTAAAATTGGAGGCTGTGTTTAAAATGAGTTCAATATCGGCTTTCGAGAGATCTTTTATTCCGAGAAGGTGGTTTACACTTAAGTGACTCATTTGTTTTTGAAATGTCTAATTTCAAAAGTTAAAGGTAACGTAAATTTTTGGAAGCACCTAATGGTTTTACAGAAAAATCCTGAAGGCTTGATGCTCTAAGAAAGATAGCGGTCTTTAATAACGTTAATATGATGTAAAGCATGCCCGCAGATCATAAAGCCGATCGACAATACAGTTACCTCACCGGCCTTTGTGGTTCCTCTTATGGCCAATTCATTATCTGATAATTGTTTAAAAAACAAAATGCTTGCCTCCCTAACCGCCTCAAATTCTTGCAACATTAAATTTAGATCAGTGTTCTTTAAATTGGCATTGGCAACGTATAAATTCTCATCAAATGCCGGAAGTAATTGTTTCTCTCCGCGTGCAAAGCACAAAGCGCGATAGCATAAAATGCGTTCGGTATCAATAATGTGATTCAATACTTGCTTAACTGTCCATTTTTTATCGGCGTAAGCAAACTCTGCTTTATTTGTAGGAATACTTTTGATGAATGCCGCTACACTTTTTTTACCTGCAATTAACGCATCAACAATTTGATCTTGCTCAACAAGATCAATGTAATAGTTGTAATAGGGGAGATGGTCTGTACTTGCGGGCTTCATTATTTATCTATCAAGGTAACTTTATCTTTACCATCAATTTCTTTCCAATTTACTTTTACGTTTTGTTGTTCAATTGAATCAATGGTAATTCCAGCATATTTAGCTTGTATAGGTACGTGTCGTTGAAAACGACGATCAACTAAAACTAATAATTCAACATCCGCAGGTCTTCCAAAAGCTAACATCGCATCTAAACCTGCACGAATGGTGCGCCCTGAAAATAAAACGTCATCCACCAATACCACGTTCTTGTCCTCAATAATAAAATTAATATTGGTTTTATTGGGGATCAATTCTTTTTTCCTAAAGTCATCTCTAAAAAAAGTAATATCTAATTCACCGCAATGCACTTTTTTATTTTTTAAGATCTTTTGAAGAACTTGTTGTATGCGCTTGGCCAATAGAACACCGCGTGGTTGCAAACCAATGATCACTGAATTATTAAAATCGCCATGTACTTCTATCAATTGATGACATAAGCGGAGAATGGTGATCTCAAATTGTTTATCTTCTAATAAAATGCGCGGTTTCACGTGTTGTAATTTGACTTTAAATATACGGATTTTACTTTGTTTTATTACGCCCAACTAATTTATTACTCTCTATTCTTGCTATCAATTGTAATTGTAACTGGCCCATCATTTACCAATTCTATTTTCATGTCAGCGCCAAATTGCCCTGTTTGAATTGGTTTTGAAATGAGCGTCCCAAGCTTATTTATAAAATTTTCGTAAAGCGGAATAGCAACATCGGGTTTTGCCGAACGCAAGAACGATGGGCGATTCCCCTTTTTTGTGGAAGCAAACAAGGTGAACTGACTAACCACCATCACCTCTCCATTGATCTGGTTCACATCCAAATTGAGTTTGCCTTCCTCATCTCCAAAAATACGCAAGGTGCTGATCTTAGAGCATAGCCATTCTATATCTTCCATGCTATCAGCATCTTCTATCCCCAGTAAAATCAATAAACCCGGCCCAATTTGGCTATAAACTTCCTCATTAATTTTTAACTGGGTTTTTAGCACCCTTTGTATAACTAAACGCATAATTTTTTTGTAAATTTATACCAATTCGCGCGATATTTATAATACATCAATAAGATTAAAAATTTAGTAAAATGAAAAAACTTCTAGCCCTTTGTTGTATAACCTTAGTTCTTTTTTCTTGTAAAAAAAAGGAGGATGAACCGGAGCCGCAGCCGTTGCCAACAACCACAACAGGCGCTTCAGCTTGTCCAACCTGTAATTTTCCGGATACGGTTTATACAAATACCCAGCCGGGGCCTAAATTGATATTCAAATTTCTATTTGATAGCACACAGGTTCGTTTAAATAATTTGGGTCAGCCTTCATCAGTTGGCGCTGGTAATGCGGCATACTCCCCGGTGTTTAATGGCATGAGTGCGCATTACATTGAATTAGCGCAAGGCGACGCAACACCTGTTGGAGGCGGCGTTAAATTATATCACGCGCCTGAAACAAGTTGTGGCGGAACACCGGCCATTGTGCATTGCCAAGGGTATGTGGTAAAGAACAACGAGGTATTTTATTCAGTTCCAATTACGCCTTCAGTAGTTGGCACATATAAGTGGTTAAGAGTTTCGTTGGCCTATCAAAATTACGACATTAAGGTAAAAACAACGTCGGCAGGGGTGATCGTTGGAACCATCGCTTCATTTGTTGGTTACAACACCTATGTTTCAAAATGGAAAATGCACGGCGCAGTGATGACACCAACCACAGGTGGTGTTGGAAATCACAAGCAAGGGTATTGGGGATTTTATACCAAAGTTTTTGGAATTGATGTTTGGCAAGACGGGCAAGCGCCTTCTACAACCGTAGTGAATCCAAATCCGAGTTCGCCAATTCCTCCGGGTAGCTGTTTAGTTACAGGTGAATTTGTTACATCGGCCGCACCAACTGTTGGCGCTCCTTTAGTGATCACAGGAACTGAAACATCCGATATCATTATCACCGTTTCTTTATCTACCAATAAAAGTTTTGAGTGGAACGAAGTTACATTTGATGGATATTTTCAACCTGAAGTTGGAGAGAAACCGGTTGATATGGGAATAAGAGGAATGATACCAAAATATTAAAGCATACATGTTTTTTAAAGATATTGTTGGCCAGGCAGAGGCGAAAGACCGATTAGTTAGAATGGTGAACTCACAACGTGTTCCTCATGCATTATTGTTTTCGGGAAAAGACGGGTGTGGGCATTTGCTTGCAGCAATAACATTTGCACAATATTTATTTTGCAAGAATAAAACCAATAATGAACCTTGTGGAACTTGCTCCGCTTGCGGTAAAGTTTCTAAACTCATTCATCCCGATCTTCATTTTGTTTTTCCTATCATTAAAAGTAAGCATGTAAAAACAAGTAATGATCTTATTGTTGATTTTAGAGATGCATTTTTACGAAATAATTATTTAACGCTTAATGATTGGGTGGAAGAGTTAAATGCCGAGAATAAACAACCCATCATTCCTGTTGAAGAATCGGCCGATATCTTAAAAAAATTAAGCTACACCAGTTTTGAAGGATCTTACAAGATCATGATCATTTGGCAAGCAGACAGAATGAATTCTGAAGCCGCTAATAAATTACTTAAGGTATTAGAGGAACCAACCGATGATACAATCTTTATTTTAATAGCAAATGATATTGAAAGATTAATGGCAACCATTATTTCGCGCGTGCAACATATTCCTTTTTATGCTGTGGGCGAAAAAGAAATTGCGGTTAATTTAATGGATAGATTAGGCGTGAATGAAACGGCAGCGTTACAAGCGGCCTATTTAAGCGAAGGAAATTATAGAGACGCATTGGCATCATTACATAAAGATGATGACGGCCTTTCGTTCTTAACGCATTTTCAAAATTTTATGCGATTAGCTTTAAAGTTCGATGCAGATAAAGCGCTACAATGGGTTGAAGACAATGCAGGAAACGGTCGCGAAAAGCAAAAGCAATTCATTACTTTTTCGCTAGCGGTGTTTAGAGATGCCTTGATGTATAATTTTGGCGACCGCTCTTTAGTGCGTTTATCAGGTAGCGAAAAACAATTCCTCGAAAAATTTGCTCCTTTCATAAATCAAAAGAATTATCAGTTGCTGATAGAGGAGTTTAATAGTAACTTTTATTACATCGAACGAAATGCTAATCCAAAGATCTTATTCATGGATCTTTTATTAAAAACAAACGAGTATATTAATTTAAAGTAGAACAATGAGAGCAACGCACCTATTAATTTGTTTTTTACTTCTAGGAAAGTTTACGAATGCACAAGGAAAACTGAAAGGCCTTGGCGATAAATTGAGAGATCTGAATCCCATCACTAAAAAGATGGACAAAATGCGTGAGAACTATGACGAAAGTAATTTTAATTACGCGATCTCATTTTTAGACAACAGTGCATTATTTGAGGCGGAAGAGAAGGGGAACTCGCTTACCACAGGTTTTACAAGTGGCTTAACCACTAACGGCTCAAATTCAGGAGAGAATTTAGCATATAATAATATGCGCCAAGGCGAAATGCTTATGGCATCAAACCGAATGTATTTGGCCGAAGTTGCCTTTCTACGTTCGGCGGAATATTATATACGTGCCGAAAAAATGAAAGGAAATACAACATATGCCCAAGTAGTGAGTAACCTGGGATTGCTGTATCAAAATAAAGGCTTGTATGCAAAAGCAATGCCTTTTTGCGATTCAGCGATTGCGCTTCGCAAAGCCATGGATAATAAAGTGATGGTAGCCGTTTCCTTGAATAACAAAGGTGTTTTACTTAAGGATATGGGAAGTTATACCGAGGCAGAAACGTATATAAAGAATGCACACAAGATACTTGTAGAACAAAAAGATGAACTTGGAAAAGCGCTTACCTGTAATAATTTGGCGATGGTATTCGTGGATATGAATAAATTGAAGGATGCGGAATTAAATATGGATAGTGCAATTGCGATGGCAGCACGAGTACTTGAACCAAACTCATCTAACTTTATAAAGATCGATATCAATTTAGCGCAAGTGTATCGACTTCAAAAAAAATATAGTAAGGCAGAAGAGATCTTTAAAAATGCAATTATTGTAAAAGAAAAGAAATTAGGTGTTCATCCTGATCTGGCACATTTAAAGAGTGGTTTGGCCCAATTGTATATTGAGATGGAGAACTACAAGGACGTTGAGAAATTATTACAAAGTGCGCACGATATCAATAAGCGTAAACTTGGAGATAAACATCCTCTTACAGTGAAGATCTTGCAGGAACAAGCAAACTACTACAGGATCATTGGCCAGAATGAACAAGCATTAACCATGATCAAAAAAGTACTAGATCAAAAAAAGGAATTGTATGGTCAAACGCATCCCTCGTATTTGCAGGCACTTGAACAAATGGCCATCATTCAATGGAATTTAAAAGATATTGCCGGCGCTAAAGAATCCTTTCAAACGGTGTTAGATAACACCCAAAACTACATCACCAGCTTCTTTAATACCCTAAACGATAACGAAAAGAACTTGTATTGGGAAAAAACACAAAACATGTTGCAGCGTTATTACGCTTTTGTACTTTCAAATTATAGATCTGATCCGGATCTGATAAAACAAATGCTTAACACGGTAATTGTTACAAAAGGATTTTTATTAAATGGTTCTTCAAAATTAAAGAACAGTATTTTACAAAGCGATGATGTTGAACTTAAAAAACTGTATACACAATGGCTCAACACAAAAGAGAATTTAAATAGTGCATACCAATTAAGTAAAGAGGAATTAGCGCAAGAAAAGGTTAATGTAGATAGCCTTCAAAAGAAAGCTGACGAATATGAACGTTTATTGTCACAAAAAAGCGCCCTTTTTGGCCAGGCAAGTTCTAAAGGAATAACCTCTTATGAAACCATACAACAAACATTAAAACCAAATGAAGCAGCCGTAGAAATTATTCAAGTGAATGAATACAAGAATAAACTTACGGGCCGCTCTTTGTATATGGCAATGGTATTAAAGAGTAATTCTTTGGATGTTGTTGAGATTGGTTATGCCGACACCATCAATAATTCTATCAGCATTTTCAGATCTGATATCATTGATCAAAAACAAGAATTATTTATTTATCCTATTGCATGGAGCAGAGTGGATTCGAGTTTAAATGCAATCGATCGAGTATATCTATCTTCAGATGGCGCCTATCACCAGTTAAGTATTAACTCCATTAAAGATAAGAGTGGAAAATATGTTCTAGATAAATACTCTATTCAGTTTGTAGGTAATATTAAAGATATCATTTCAGTTAAAAAGGATGAGGATAAGCACGAGAAACCAAAAACTGCCTTTTTAATTGGTAATCCATATTATGGTACGCAAGATCTCATCCCTCAATTACCCGGAACAGAGAAGGAGGTAAAGAATATCACAACCACATTAAAAGCATTAAAATTAACTACAACAACCTTATACGGTAAAGAGGCCACCGAAACAAAAATGAAAAGTATTAAGTCGCCTGATATACTGCATATTGCTACACATGGCTATTTTTTAGCGGATGTTTCTAAAATGGAAACAAATAAGGTGTTAGGTATTGATATTGCCGTGGCAAAAGAAAACCCATTATTAAGAAGCGGTTTGTTATTGGCAAATTGTGATAATGTGTTTGATGAGAATTACCGTGGCTCGGGCGCAGACAATGGCGTGCTTACAGCGTACGAAGCTATGACGCTAGATCTTGATAAAACAGATCTTGTTGTTTTAAGCGCCTGTGAAACAGGTTTAGGAAGTGTAAAACAAGGTGAGGGTGTTTATGGATTACAGCGTGCATTCTTAATTGCAGGAGCAAAGTCGATTATTATGAGCTTGTGGAGCGTGAGCGATGAAGCCACCATGGAGTTAATGACCATATTCTATAGCAATTACGCTAAAACCGGAAATAAGCAACAATCTTTTGCCGAAGCGCAAAAAAAACTGAAAGTAAAATATAAAGATCCCTTTTATTGGGGCGCTTTTGTGATGCTGAACATCTAAAATGCTATAATCTGTAGCAAGCAATAGTCAACTCATGCCTTACCTTTGAGGTATTATGAGTGTAACAGCCAAAGTTAAAAAAACATTTTTTTGCCAAAGTTGTGGTGCGCAAGCAGCCAAGTGGGTTGGTAAATGCGGGAGCTGCGGCGAATGGAATACCTATGTGGAAGAAATAATTCAAAAGGATACAAAAAATTCTCGCTTACAGGTTTTCTCTTCAAATAAGAACGGGAATGCAAAATCAAACACTTCCATATTATTAAACGAAGTGGGCACCGCCGATTATCCGCGAATTGCAGTCCCAGGAAAAGAATTAACGCGTGTATTAGGTGGCGGAATTGTTCCCGGAAGTTTAGTGTTGTTTGGTGGTGAACCCGGCATTGGTAAATCAACACTCATGTTGCAATTAGCGTTGCGATTAAAGAATTTAAAAGTGTTATACGTTAGCGGAGAGGAAAGCGAACAACAAATAAAAATGCGCGCTGACAGAATAGGGATTACAACCAACACGTGTTTTATTTTGCAAGAAACAAACACGCAAAATATTTTCCAGCAAATAAATGAGATCCAACCACAATTGGTGGTCATAGATTCTATCCAAACTATTCATACATCTTATATTGATAGTAGTCCCGGAAGCGTTAGCCAAGTGCGCGAATGCGCAGCAGAATTTTTACGTTTTGCAAAAGAAACAAATACACCTGTGTTCATGATCGGCCATATTACCAAAGAGGGAAGTTTGGCCGGACCAAAAGTATTAGAGCACATGGTTGATACTGTATTGCAATTTGAAGGCGATCGTAATCATATTTACCGGTTATTACGTTGTACTAAAAATCGTTTTGGAAGTACCAACGAAATGGGTATTTACGAAATGAATGGCGATGGCTTACGCGAAGTATTAAACCCTTCTGAAATTTTAATTACCGATCGCGATACACCAACCAGCGGAGTAGCAATTGCTGCAACTTTAGAAGGCAATCGTCCTATGTTAATTGAAACTCAAGCTTTAGTAAGTAGCGCGGCTTACGGAACTCCGCAAAGAAGTTCAACCGGTTTTGATCTGCGAAGATTATCTATGTTACTTGCGGTGCTTGAAAAACGCTGTGGATTTAAATTGGGAATAAAAGATGTATTCATCAATATAGCAGGAGGTATTCGCGTAGAAGATCCGGGAATCGATCTTGCATTAGTATGTGCGGTGTTAAGCAGCAGCGAAGATATTCCTATTCCTCAATCCATTTGTTTTAGTGGTGAAGTTGGTTTAACAGGCGAGATAAGACCGGTAAATAAAATTGAACAACGCGTAAGCGAAGCAGAAAAATTAGGTTTCAAAAAGATCATTATTAGTTCTCATAATTTAAAAGGACTTAGTAAAAAGTCGTTCAATATCGAAATTGTTTCTGCAAGTAAAATCGATGAAGTATTTGGATTGATCTTTGGATAAATACCCCCATAATTTTTTTACTATATTTGTTATTCAAAATTAGAATCATGGAAAACACAAGAAACACCAATATCGACAAATTAGATTATGGCACTGTAGCCGGCACCAACACATTGTTGCGTTCGGTATTTTTATGGATGACCTTAGCTTTAACAGTTACCACCATCTCCTCTCTAATGTTCTATTTTATTCCTTCATTAAGTCTTTTGCTTTTCACCGAAACGGAAGTGGGCGTTAAATTATCTGTATTCGCCTGGGTTGTCATGTTGGCACCAATTGGATTTGTTTTCTTAATGTCATTTGCATTTAACAAGTTGTCATATCCCACGCTCATTGCTGCATTTATTGCATACGCCACTATCAACGGCATAAGCTTGAGCTTTATTTTTATGATCTATGAACTTGGTTCAATTTTCAATGTCTTTTTAAGTTCGGTGGCCCTTTTTGCCATTATGGCCATTGCCGGTTATACCACCAAAACAGACCTTACCAAATTAGGAAGCTTACTTTTTATTGGCTTGATAGGTATAGTTATAGCGTCTCTTATCAATTTGTTCATGAGAAGCGATACCATGAGTTATGTTTGCAGCATTTTAGGCGTGATCATTTTTACGGGCTTAACAGCTTACGATGTTCAGAAGATCAAAAACATGAGCACTCAAAGCGATGGCTCTGTTATGTTTAAGAAGCTCTCTATCATGGGGGCATTAACTCTTTATCTGGATTTCATTAATATCTTCTTGTATCTGCTTCGCTTATTTGGCGGCCGTAAATAATGATAGGCTTCAAAAAGATCAGTATTAGTTCGCGTAGCTTAAAAGACCTTTAAAAAATCATTTACAATTGAAATTGTTGCCGCTTCAAAAATTGAAGAGGTGTTCGGTTTGATCTTTAGTTAAACGCTACAAATTCTCAAGATGCTGGAATTCAATTCATTATATCAGGTCTTCTCAACAAGGAAGCGTTAATTAATTAGAGACGCATCATTTGCAATTCTCAAAAAAAAGCATTAACTTAATGGTTCTGAAACACCTATTCACCATATTCACACCGTTTGCTCTGGCCATTGTAATGGCTTTTAACGCATCTGTTCTTCCAAACAAAGAACCCGTAGTAAAAAAAGCGCCTGAAAAGATAACCAATCTCGATAGCGAACCCTTATGTTCATGTGTTATAGGTGTTTGTGACCCCTTAAGTAAAGTGAGTCACAATTATATTTTTGATAAGCAAATGTATGATTTAAGATGTGATACAATTGCCCAAGTAAAATTTTGGCGCAACATCATGAATTTACATCAAGATACCTGCATTATAAATGTTGCAACTCATCGTAACGAACTAAAACGTATTCATAATAAAGACTGGAGTAGTTTGCCTGATGATCTTAAGACTTGCTTTAAAGATAGTGTAAGAACCGCGTTAGGATTAGATTCAACGCATCGCATTCTTTTAACTACCGGAAAAAAATTCTTTTACGATTTTGATAGGGCACACATTCAATTCGAAAAAGGCATTAATTGTTTTATAGATAATGGTGTTGATCCTTGGTATGCTCAGTCTATACTATTGATAGAAAGCCCAAACAAATTACAAAAATCAAATGCCGGCGCATATGGCCCTTTTCAATTAATGAAGGATGTAGCACGTTTGTTTGGCTTAAAAGTAAATCGCAGCATGGATGAGCGCGCTGACTTTGAACGTTCGGCCTATGCTGCTAGCAGCCTTATTAAAAAAGTATGCATTCCAAAAACCAGAGCAATATTGGATACATTGGGGATTAAAGATTATAATGAAACTGATCTATGGTTCCGACTCTTGGTAATGCATTCTTATCATGCAGGATCGGGTAATGTAAAATTGGCATTAAAAACTTTTTCTCCTACCACCGGAGATATGAATTTGATCTATAATCTTTGGAAAGCTGAAACGCGTCACTTCAAATCTGCCTCTCAAAATTACTCTCAATTAGTTTTAGCTGCGCATTTAGAAATGAACGAGCGCATGAAAAATCAGATCTTTTACCTTTCTTCTGCCTCAACTCAAAAAGTGCTTCGCTCAGCCCACAGCTATAGCAGCAAAAATTGATTTTTTTATAAGTCACTGATTTATAGGTTAAAAATAGGCCTTATCTAAACCTCGCTAATTTTCGTTTAATAAGCAAAGGAGTTGTTTTAAAAAATTTATACCCAATCACTAAAAATCGTTTAAATTTTTGTTTAAATTAGAGCGTTACAAACTAACAAATGAAAATTAAGAAGAACATACACACGTATTCAAAACTGATATTCAGTGCTTGTTTCTTGTTATGCTTTACAGTTTCTCGTGCAGGCGAAAATCCTGGAGTTAAAAAAGTTAGTTCGGGCGATACATTAAAAGCCCCTTCATTAGGTGCGCCACTTAATAAAGATGAGGCGATCAAATGCACAAGAGCAGAATTGTTAAGTAAAGAGTTTTCAGTAATTGGAGATAAAAACTATCCTGAATTGTTACGTATCACATTCCAAGATCTTGAAAGAGGAAGTCGTGAGATCATTTTCCAAAAGAAGATCGTTGAGAATGATGAAGTAAAGTTTTCTTTCCCTCACAACCTCGTAAAAGAAACCGCCATGGCCGTTCTTATTGTTATGAAAGGCGAGGGAATGTTCTATAAGAAGATCGATATAATAGATTAATAAAAATTAAACATAAGCATAAAAAAAACCAGAACATTTGTTCTGGTTTTTTTTGTTCCTTATTGTAGTGATCAAAAATTAATTCACCACTAATTTTCCTCTACTTGCAATGGTGTTATTATTTAATACAGTGAAGCTATATAAACCTGCACTGTAATTCTCAAGATCTAATTGAGCTTTACCAGCATTCATTACTGTTGTTGAAACAACACGGCCCATGGCATCATATAATTTTACAATACAATTATCTTCAAAGGTAAGATCACTCACTTCAATGGTAACATTACCTGAAGTTGGATTTGGATATACTTTGTTTTCAAGTTTACCTGAAGTTAATTCATTTACACCTGCCGAAATACCAATTGAACTTAATGGCATACGCACTACGCGAGCACCGGATGAAGTATTTACACCTGCAATAATATTATTACCACTCACCGTTACACGCTTCATTAAATTCTCAAAATTACCAAAATTCAAGCCTACGTTATAACGTGTCCAGCTGTTACCCCCGTTTGTTGTGTAAACAAAACCTGAATCGGTTGCAGCAAATACTGTATTTGTATTATACACATAAAAATCGTTGATGCCGTAAAATCCATTATCATCACCAATATTATATACACTTGACCAAGTACTTCCACTATTGGTTGATCTAACTATCCTTCCACCAATGGTGCCACAGTACAAAGTATTTCCTGAACTAGCCAAACAATTGTTGTATTTATGTGCGTTTTGAGTTGGCGCACCAGTGGAACTTGTTGTCCAGGTCATACCTGCATCAGATGACTTAATAATATTTGATGCTGTTGTTCCTGCAAATAATGTTCCGCCAAGATTACGAATACATGTGATGTACATTGCATTTGTTGGAGATGATTTTAGGGTCCAGGTTCCGCCAACAAAATGATATATTTTAAAACTTGCTGGGCTGTTAGGACTTGCCGCAGCAATTACAGTTCCGTTCAAGGAGGTCATGGATTTTATAGTTAATGATGACGACATTGTACTAGGTTGCAGACTCCAGTTATTACCGGTTGTTGAAACATAAATCGAATTGGTTTTAAAAGCATAAAGCGACCCCGAGTTGAGAGTGCCAAATATTAAACCGGAACTTGGAACTCCGGTATTGCTATTAGCCCAGGTTGCGCCATTATCCGGGGTAGAATATAATCCGCTTGAACCGCTGATCAATCCATCACTGGCAAATGCGCTTCCAAACGCACCGATAACATCGTTTGAGGTATTGTTGCCGGTGTAAACCCACTGGCTAAAACCAGCAAAGCAACTTAATGTAAATACAGAAAGTAAAAGTTTTTTCATCTTTTTAAATTTAAAATTAGTAAAACAAATATAGTCTAAATATCCATTACTACAACAGGTCGTTGGCCAAATTAGCCAATTCGCTTCGCTCGCCTTTTTCAAGAGTAATGTGGGCGTAAAGTGGCTGCCCTTTTACCTTGTCAATCAGGTAACTTAGGCCATTACTTTGCGTATCCAAATATGGCGTATCTATCTGGTAAATATCGCCGGTAAAGATGATCTTGGTGTTCTCTCCGGCACGAGTGATAATGGTTTTAACCTCATGTGGTGTTAAATTTTGGGCTTCATCCACTATAAAGAAAACATTACTTAAACTTCTTCCGCGTATAT
>Ga0209972_10000868_pt1 | contig 29292 bp, 29 predicted proteins | sample NOAtaG_7_FD_187302 | JGI IMG/M metagenome (GOLD analysis project Ga0209972, IMG submission 187302) | Freshwater lake microbial communities from Lake Erie, under a cyanobacterial bloom - NOAA_Erie_Diel1S_2200h metaG (SPAdes) (version 2) | ecosystem: Environmental > Aquatic > Freshwater > Lake ...
CACGGCATAGAGCACCAAGGCCAGTACCAGCGAAACCAACATGCCTGCGCGGTAGCTGAGGTAACCTTTCTCAGCGCGGCCTTCCCCTACATAAATCGATACAAGGGTGGAGATGCTGAACAGCACGCCCATTCCAAGGAAACACACCATCCAGAAAACATTGTTAGCTGAAACACAGGCTGCCAGCACTTCCTTGCCCAATCTGCCAACCATCACGGTATCGGCCAGGCCCATGAGCATCATGCCCAACTGCCCGAGGATGATCGGAAAAGCCAGGTGGAGCGCCTGTTTGATTTCGCGGCGGTATGTACGGAAAAACGTAAACAAGCCCGCAAAGGTAGCCGCCTAAACGCTGTGAATGATGAAGACGAGGCAATATTGGATCATTTGGGCCATTTGTTCAATTGGCCTGACATTTCCTGTTTCGGATGGAAATCAGCTCTTGATTGTTTTCAAACCGCAAACAATCGCTTGCAGGCTAACATCATTCCGTTTGCAAATACGGCATCGCAGGTTTGTATGGTACTGCCTGACCGAGTTTTTTGAGGAAACGGAAATGAGAGCGTATCGATTGGATGAAGTTCCCGGAATACCGGAATGTGTATCCGTTTTCTTCAAGAACTTTCTTGGCTATATGCGTCAACGGGCCATAATGGATATGGCAAATTCGTGGAAACAAATGATGCACCAAATGCAAATTGATGCCACCCACCAACCAGGTTAACACCGGATTGTATAAGCCGAAATTCCCGGTGGTACGTATTACATGTTCTGTCCAGGTTTCGTTGATCGTATTTGCAGTTTCGTATTCCGGGAAGGAGGCTTCTTCTGTTAGGTGCCCGCATAGAAAAACCAAGGATAAAATGCTGCCGAGTACGAAGTGCAGGCAAAGGTAAAATGCAATTACCTGCCAGGCGGCAACATCCAATACCATGATGGGAATCACCAACATGTAAGAGAAGTAGAACACTTTAGATGCGATCAGTTTGATCAATACATCCGCCGGTATCTTGCGCTTTTCTTTGATGAATTGCCGAATGAATTTAAAATCTTTTACCGTGGCATAATTGAAAGTCGCCAGAGAGTAAACTCCCAGTGCATACAGATGTTGAAAACGATGCCAGGGTTTGGGTTTTTCATCGGGACTGAAGCGCATCATACCATAGCCTTCCACGTTGGAATCTTTTCCCAATACATTGATGTAGCCATGGTGTTCGTAGTTGTGACCATGATTCCAGAAATAGGATGAAACGCCTATGAGATCGAGCGAATAGCTGAGCATTTTGTTGACCCATTCTTTTTGAGATATGGCGTGGTGGCTGGCATCATGGGAAATGTTGAAGGGAATGAAAAGGTGCGTAAGCCCATGCAGCAAGCCGGCGCCGATGAGCGCCCAACCGCTGAAGTTGCCTAATATGAGAAAAAACCAGGTGGCAGCCCACATGCCGAGACCTCCCCATATCTTGATCCACATGGCGGTATTGGCGTATTGGGTAGTATTATTGGCTTCAAAGTACCCGTCGAATGCTTGTTTCAGAAGACGGGCTATATCGGTTTTTTCGTTGTTTCGGCTATGCCTGGAGTAGTTAATCTGCATTTCCGCATAAAGGTAGGACTAATTACCGATACGTTTCCCAGGCAGGGCCGGTTTGATCGCAAATTTCATCCAAGGCGAATGTTGAAAACGGGCCATTATGTATGCCGGAGTTCTGTCGAAGATCGGGTAGCGAAATGGATATGAAATTCGGATTATGGGTATAATTTGAAAGCTGATTTTTAATGCGCTCAGACAGTAAGCTGCTGACAGGTCAGATGCGCGCCCTGTCATGTTGCGCCCCTTCGGTTTAAGGCACGAAAAGTTTCAGCGGACTGCACAGTGCTCCGCGGCAAATCCGCGCATACCACAGCCCCGACGGCAGTGCGCCTGTTTCAATTACCGCAGTTCCGTTAGCCCTCCTCATCAGCCGGCCGCCGGTATCGTAGATCTCCATGACAGTGGGTTGTGGGTCGCTGCTCAGCAGGCGGAAGTGATCTCCATGGCTTTCCAAAATCCAGCCGGCCGGCAACGCGGTTTCGGTTGCAGACAGCGGCTGTCGACGCGATACACATTGGCGCAGGTTGAAGAGTTCGGAATAGAGCAAGTTCCCCGGACAGGCAGTATTGCAGCCGTCGCGGTGCCCGGCCAGGCGCGACAAGGCAGCATCCGTTGGAGTGGGATGCGCCTGCGTACCCAGCGGATCGAGCCCGTCTTTTTCGAATTTCCAGGCGAGCAGGTTGCATAAGGAAGTGATGGCAGCAGCAGCGGGAGCCTGGCTGGTGAAATCACCAATCACGCAGATGCCCATCGTGTAATCGTTCTTGCCGCAGAAATGCGCCCCGCGCACATTGTCTTGTGCTACGCCGGCGCTGCTTTGCGGATCGCGGCCGGCGAAGATGCTGCCGTCGCGTGCGATGAGGTAATTGTAGCCAATATCGTCCCAGCCGTTCACTTCCGTATGCAGGAGGTAGTAGCTGCGCACCACGGCGGTGTAGTTCGTGTCGAAGGTGCTGCCCGCGCTGTGGTGCACTATGGCATGGCGCGTGGGCGTGGAAACCGGATTGGGCTTAGGAGCTGCCAGTCCGGCCCGCCATACCGATTGCGGGATGATGCCATCGGGCATGGGGTTGACCAGTGCATGCGCAGGTTCCGGTTCTCCCGGATCGATGCCAAACCAGCGGTATTGACCGGGTGAACTGAAAATGAGGTTTATGGATGTTTGTCCGCCTGTGAACACCAGTTCGCTCTGTGCAAACTGCTCCGGGCCGTGCGGATCGGATTGCAGTTTTTGCCAGGCTCCCGAATGCAGCAACCATAGCGAGCTGTCCCAGTCACCTTCGAGCCGGCGCAAGGTCCAGGCGCGGCAGCTTTCGGGCAAGGTGAAGCTGAATTCGCGGCCGCAGTCGCTTGCAGCGACAATCCAGTCCTGTTGCCGGATTTGGGCCTGCTGGGCCGGCAAAGCGGACAACAGGAAAAGGAGGAACGGACTGAGCAGGAACTTCTTCACGTCAGACAAAGATAATCAAGCGGCTACACGCTGCCGAAGCGGGCCGCGATTTGGGGTTGCATTTCGCGGTGGATGGCCGGCGCAGCGGCGATGATGGTTTTGCCGAAGAGGTAATGGTTGCCGTTGTCGAAACCGCTGACCTTGCCGCCTGCTTCCTGCACCAGGAGGGCGCCGGCAGCCACATCCCAGGGCGCGAGGCCGTATTCGAAGAAGCCTTCAAAGCGTCCGCAGGCGGTATAAGCCAGGTCGATGGCCGCACTGCCCATGCGGCGCAGCCCGCGTGTTTGCTGCATGAAGTCGCGCAGCACCTGCAGATAGGCCTCCGTACCGTGGAAATCGGTATATGGGAAGCCGGTAGCCAGCAGGCTCTGCGACAGATTGGGCGCCGCTGAAACGCGGATGGCTTGTCCGTTCAGAAAGGCGCCATCACCTTGCACAGCATGGAAACATTCGCCCAGGGCGGGGATGTATACGATACCAGCCAGGATTTCCTTGCCACGTGCCAACGCCACCGATACACTGAACACAGGCAAACCGTGCAGGAAATTGGTCGTGCCGTCGAGCGGATCGATGATCCAGGCCAGGCTGTCTTCGCCGGCTTGTGCCACGGTGCCCTCTTCGGTGATGAAAGCCGCAGCGGGCAACACAGTTCCCAGGCCACGCACCAATGCTTCTTCGGCTTCAACATCTGCTTCAGACACCAGTTGGTTCAGTCCTTTATCGCGTACGGTCAGGCTTTTCAGTTGGGCCTGTTTTTCCAGGAGCCTGTCGCCGCACTGCCGCACAACCTCCAACGCAGCGGTAAGATGCTGAGGGTTCATGTTGCGAAGGTAGGGCCTCGGGTGGTTGAGCCGCCTGCCCCGACTTTTTCAGTCGGGGAAACCTGCACGAGACTGCACTCAGCGACCCTGAAACGTTTCGACTGCACTCCACTTCGTGTCGTGCGCTCAACGACCGGTTGGCGGTAAACAGTAAAGCTATAAGTTGACTTTTGTTGAAATCGGTCAACTTATAGCTTGACTTTTTCTCGGGATCCTTTATGTCAATCGGATGGCTTGCTACTTTTTTTCGCCTACAGATCACAGGTAGAGGCGTTGCATTGCCGGAGAGAGCTACGCAACTTTCATATCATAAAGGTATTGCTGGAACTCACTGAAGAGCTTGCTGATGTTCTTCACATCTCCCAAAACCTCCTTGGCGTCTTCCAGCGATTGATACTTGTTGATGAGCAAAATGGGCAGCTTCTCCTGGTCCAGTTCTTCAACGCCGGTTTCGACGTACTTGCTCAAGACAAATGAAATGAACTCCCGCTGATGCTCATTGATCAAAGCGAATACCGCCGCTTCAGCTGCCTTGGCACGGGCTTCACGCGTCAGAGCTATATGGTCTCCGGTGAATACGTATTCCAACACATCATAAAGGTCGCTTTTCTCCATATCTACCAACTTCTGCAGCGTGAGCAGGTCAGACTTTGGAAAACCGGCTTCCTCCAGCTTGTCGAGCAAGGCTTTGCGGGTAATTGGATTGCTCCAGATGTTCCGCAGCTCCGCTTCGTCGTTGAACAGCTTGGGCAATTCGCCGAACAGATTGCTCAGGAACTCCTCGCTGGAAATCGGTTTGCCATCGGCACTCCAGAAAGAGGTCGATACCATGTGTTGGATGTCCCGTACCTTGCCATCGCTTAGCTTCACCTTTACTTTCCTTTTTTTCTGGCAGGTGCAAGGGCTGTTGCCGCAAACCATGCATGGCGGCGGAGGCTCATCTATACAGGCGCATGGCCGCAAGCCGCATACCGGACAAGGCGCCGGCGGAGTATACACGCATTCGCAAGGATTTTTTCCGCAGGTCTTGCAAGGCTCTTCTGCCACGGGTTCTCCGTCCCAGTCCGGATCGCTGAAATGCTTGTAAGCATCCACAAAGTCGTAAATGGTGAAGAACTCCTTGCCATCGAATAAGCGTGTGCCGCGGCCAACGATCTGTTTGAATTCTATCATCGAGGTAACCGGCCGGAGCAGTACAATGTTCCGGATATTCCGGGCATCCACCCCGGTGGATAGCTTCTGGGAGGTGGTCAGGATGGTCGGGATCGTTTTCTCATTGTCCTGGAATTCCCGGAGCATCCTTTCACCTTCCTCGCCGTCGTTGGCCGTTACGCGTACGCAATAAAAAGGATCCTTGTTGCGCGCTTGCTGGTTGACCAGATCGCGTATCAGCGCAGCATGGCCTTGGTTGGCGCAAAACAGGATGGCCTTTTCTTTTTGATTCGCCTCGTCGAGGTATATCTTCACCCTGCGGCTTTCGCGTTCCACGATCTCGATGCTGCGGTTGAAGTCCTGTTCCTCGTAAAGCCTGCCTTCTTCAATTTCTCCTTCCACCACGGTGTCGTCGGAAGTGTAGCGGTAGTCGTCCAGCGTGGTCTGGATGCGCTTCACCTTGAACGGCGTTAGGTAGCCGTCGTTGATGCCTTCTTTGAGCGAATACACGTACACCGGTTCGCCAAAATAGCGGTAGGTGTCCACATTGTCCTGGCGTTTGGGTGTGGCGGTCAGGCCGAGCTGCACGGCCGGACTGAAGTATTCCAGGATGCCGCGCCAGTTGCTTTCATCGTTGGCGCCGCCGCGGTGGCATTCGTCAATGACGATGAGGTCGAAGTAATCCGGCGGGTAATCGCCGAAGTTGGGCGCCGGGTTCCCTTCGGCATCCCGGCCGCTCATGAAGGTCTGGAAGATGGTGAAGAAGATGCTGCCATTGGTGGGCACCCGGCCTTTGCGTCTGATTTCGCTCGGCTTGATGCGCACGAGGGCATCTTCGGGGAAGGCAGAGAAAGAATTGTAGGCCTGGTTGGCCAGGATATTGCGGTCGGCCAGAAACAGGATGCGAGGGCGGCGGCTGCCATCGCGGCCAAGGTTCCAACGCGTCTGGAAAAGTTTCCACGCAATCTGGAAGGCGATGGCCGTCTTGCCCGTGCCTGTTGCGAGTGTAAGCAGGATGCGGTTCTTTTTTGCTGCGATGGCTTCTACCACACGCTGCACGGCGATTTCCTGGTAATAGCGCAGTTGCCAGGTTCCGCTTTTGTCTTCAAAAGGAACGGCGTTGAATTGGTCGCGCCAGTGATCGGTATGCTGCGCTTCGGCAGCGGCATGAGGCGGGAAGGTTTTGTTCCACAGTTCTTCGGGGTTCAGGAAGGCTTCGACCAAACCTTCCGTTCCTGTGCGCATGCACATCTGGTAGATCTCGCGGCCGTTGGTGCTGTAGGTGGTTTCGAGCTGCAGTTTCTGCGCGTATTTCTTCGCCTGCCCAACACCTTCGCCCACTTCCCGTTCATCGCTCTTGGCTTCCACCACTGCCAGCTTGATGCCCTTGTACACGAGCACATAATCGGCTATTTCACGCCTGCCGCGGCCGCCGGCCTGTATTCTGCCCGCTGTGATGCTGTACTCACGCATCACCCTGGAGCCTTCCACCACGCCCCAGCCACTATCCCTAAGCCTGGGGTCGATAAGTTCCGCGCGGGTTTCTGATTCGTTCATGGGTTGTGCTATGCTACTTCTGTGTGACTTTGTGGGACAGCAGCGACTGTGTCACAAAAGGTCCGCGTTGTGCCACAAAGATTTATTGCGTTTTGTTTCTTTTTACTGCGCATTCCGGTTCTATGTTCTCACAGTGGAAGTTCCTTGCTGGGCTTGGGTTTACAATGGCTGGCGTATCTGCAAGGGTTTCTGCTCGGGTCATGTTTGTGTGCTTTTATTGAGCAACTTATTGAGCGGTTATTGCTTTTCTCGCACGATTGGCGCAATAAATTGCTAAGGGATTAGAAGAACTGGTCTTTTGTCTGCTTGTTTTCAAAACAACGAAATACACTGTATTATGCCAAATTAAAATGCTAAGATGATTATTTTCATCCTTGAATGTTGCTGAATATACTGATTGAATCAAATAGTCTTTGGTGATGCTTTGATAAATAGGGATATCTTTCCTTTAGATCTATAATCTCCCTACCTAATTCATTGTCTGAGTAACCTAAATTGTTTGGATAGTTACTAATCGGTAATTGGTTTTCATCAACAGATACTAAACTGTTTATAGCTCGAATAGTTCTCATCGACTCATTTAAATAAAGTAAATTTACAAAAACATTCAAGTAAGTCCGATTTGAATCATGATTTCTTCCTTTGGGTATTATTTCTAAAAAACGTTTGTTAATGTCCTGCGTTTCGATTTTCAAAGTCATGAAGTCTGTAAAGAATGATTTATGGTGAACCCTACAATAGAAAAGGAATATCAACAGTTCACTATATATATAGCTGCGGTTGTCAGTCCTTTTTAGCAAAACGGATATACCAGAGTATATCTTTTCAACTTGCCTGAGCGAAAGATTCAACGCTAGGAATAGGCTTGAAGCAAAGTCATTGAAATTTTCCATCTCATTAGTTGATCCTAGCCGGGCAACCCTGTCAGGGTGATTGAAAAATGCACCCAGTTGAAGTTGTTCCGACAAAAAGGTGCAATAAGTTTTGATATCCGGTTGAGGGAGTGTATACTCCAGGTCAACGAAGCGTTTGAGGTATTCATCCGCATCTATAAGATCTGTGCCGTAGTAACCTCTGATTGCATTGCAGAGTTGCTCCTTGTCAATAGCCAAGACAAAGACAATTCCTGGTACCGAGAAGAAATGTTTGATTTGCTCAAGAACCTGTACGGAGTAATCTGGGCGGCACCGGTCTAATTCATCAATGATAAAAATCAAAGGTTTGTTTTCGTTGAGGCTTGTAGCATAGTCGCTAAGCGCAGTTTTGAACGTAATTAAGCTTTTCTTTTTATTTATATAGTCTTCAATTTCTTCATCCAATAAATCGGATAAACCCTCGGTGGCATCCTTGGTTATCTCCTGCAGCGGTTCATCGAGGCCAAATTGTTTAGCAATAGCTTTTGCGGCAGAAGGAAGGACTTTGTTTGCCAACTTCCTGGCATGTTTCAGTAGCTCAGCAAATTTTCTGTGCAGCTCGCCTTCCTCATTCTTTATAAGCGACTTGAGTTCGCCGAGTATAGCTGGTAAAGGCTTGTCTTGGTAATCATGCTCCCAAGCGTTGAACAAAACTGTCTTGAATCCGGATATATCCAATTGTTTCTGCCACATTCGTATGAAAGTGGTTTTGCCCGTGCCCCATTTGTTGTCAAGCGCCAATACGAAACCATCCGAATAGGTGCTGACAATCTCAGTCAGTATGTTTCCATACCTGGCTCGACCGAGCTTGCAATTTTGATAAGGCGAATTTTCTCCCGGGTAGATTTCCTTCTGTCTGATACTCATATGTGCTGCAAATCAGTGTCAAAAAACTCTATACGCCAGCTGCAATATACTCTTTTCAACTGCTACGTTTCTGCAAACGCATATTTTGCACACCGATACCAGCTTGACGTCTTTGTACACCTGTACATAGCCGTTCATTTCACACCGGTAGCGGCTTGCGGCCTGTATGCTGCCCGCCGTGATGCCGAATGCACGCGCAACTCCGGAGTCTTGCATGATGCCACAGCCACAATTCCTGAGCATGGGGTCGATTGGTTCCGCACGGGTTTCTGATTCGTTCATAGGTGCTGTTTTACAGGTTATGCCGGACTCCGTGGGAAACGGGCAACTGCGTCGCACGGGGTGCCAAGCCCACTGTGAAGGGTTATTTATTCTTGTTTCTTTCTTCCAATCTGGCTTTGGTCATTCTTTCCCTGAGCCCGCCTTCTTTGATAAATGTCGCTTCCAGTTGCTTGAGCTGCTGCTTTAGCAGATAGGTGCAAATTCGGATCAGCGTAATCATGGTATTCGCACAAATTTCAGGGTCTTCGTGTTCAATCGCTTTTTGGAAGGTTTCATAAGTGGGGGTCGGGGTACTGGTATTGAGTTCCCTGAGTCGGGCAACCAGTCGATGGTCTTTGTCCCATTTCGAAAGCTTGCGTGTCCTCAGGAAATCTTCATAATCTATTTGCAGTTCTTCCAGGCTGGCGCGGGCAACGTTGGTTAGCTTTATTTCCGTTTCTTTGGATGTGGCTGAAACCATGCTCCCCTCAGCAATGTTCTGCTTCCCGCTGCGGGCCGCTTGAACCATTTGCCCGACGGTGCGGTCGTATTGGTTGAAGAAGCGGCCGGTAAAATACACAGTGCCGTCGTAGATTATTTCAGCTTTCTGATAACTGAATAAATTGCGGTAGCCACCATGTGCAGGCATAAAGCCATCGGTGTTCTTTTCTTTGTCTTTCAAAACTATAATTCAAATAAGTAAGACTAATAGCATTCAACAGAGGCGAATTTAGGCATTTGTCGTTTGTTCTGCCATTCCTGGAAACGACTTGCACCTAAATGCCAACTGCATGCCGGTATTTTGTTTTCCAACGCGGCCATGCGGTTGTTGTGGCCGAGGGAGCCGTGTTGCGGCGTTTCTTTGTTTTGAGTTTCCTTGGGGGGGCTCGGTGGGACTTCGTGGGACACGTGCGCCCCGAACGACAGCAATGCGGTGAATACCCCTGGCGCGGGCAATCCACGTTGGCCCAAATGTCCCACGGCGGCGCAGGTGTCTCACGGTGGCTTACAAGGTTTCGTTTTGTTGCTGTACCCTCGTGGGACTCGGTGGGACCTCGTGGGACACGGGCGCCCCGAATGACAGCAATGCGGTGAATACCCCTGGCGCCGGCAATCTGCGTTGGCACAAATGTCCCACGGCGGCGCAGGTGTCCCACAGAGGCTTACAAGGTTTCGATTTGTTTCTGTACCCTCGTGGGACTCGGTGGGACCTCGCGGGACACGTACGCCCCGAACGACAGCAATGCGGTGAATACCCTTGGTGCGGGCAATCTGCTCTGGCGCAAATGCCCCACGGCGGCGCAGGTGTCCCACAGAGGGTAATAATTTTCTCTATGAAAACCCGCTTTGGGCACTGCTGCGCTGTTTCAGGCAGTCTGCGCAACCGCGCTGGAATCTAATTCCCCGGCAAACGCCTTCTGCAATATGCTCTTCTTCAGTTCCTCCAGGTCTGCCAGCTTCTGCTCGTACGCCGCCTCCAAACGCTGCGTCTCGGCGCGCAGGGCATCGAGGCGGCGGACGATGGATTGTTGGATTTCAATTGAAGGTAATGCTATTTTAAATGATTCAATTTGTGCTTTATTTATTGCCTGCCTTGTTGCTCCTTGCTCGCCTGTAAATAGGAGTTGATCTTTGTACGGTTTGGAAACAAGTAACAAGTTTAAAAATGAAGCATCTAGTATCTCTTTGATCGGACGAATTATAGCAACGTGCTGATTAACTCTAGCAGGAATATATTTCCTAGGGAAAACGCAACATCTAGCTACAGAAGCACCTGTAATATTTAATAACACATCATTTTCTTGTAATGTAACGCCGTTCAGTTCCTTCGCCTGTTTTTCATCAATGAAAGCAATATTTCGTTCAGAGAAATTAAGGTCGTGAACATTCATGCTTCGTACGAGATGTATGCCTTCTGACTTATAGTTTTCTTGTCCACCACGTGGTGTCGCACCACTTCCGATTTTACTAGTTAAATCTTTAAGTCTTTTCTCCTCCCAACCTTCCCCCTTCTTCTCAAACACCCCCTGCAAATAACTCTCAAACAGCTCCCGGGCGTTCCTGAGGTTTTGCTCCGCATTGGCTTTGGCCTTGGCAATGGCAGCAAAGGCAGTGTCTAAAATGGATACGATGCGCTGTTGCTCGGAGAGGGGTGGGATGGGGATTTCGAACTCACCCAGATCACTAAATTTTAAATTGTTGATGTTAGCGCCATCAGACATGGCTTGGATGAATTTCTTATAGTTCTCAGAAATCATCAAATAGAAAAGGTACTTTGAATCTAAGCCGGATTTAGGCGTTATAAGACCCATAAATCCACCAAAGGCATATTTATAATCTTCTTCGATAAGAGCCACTTTCCCGAGATGATTTTTACTGCCATTTGCAGTGCAAATAATCAAAGAACCTTTTCTGACATATTTATTCTCAGCAATCTCAATTTGACTATTTATATGCTTCAGATCTGATAAATCTAAGGTGTTTGTTAATAGGTCAATATTGTTCGATCGTAGAACAATATTCTCGGAGTAGTCCACTTCATCATTTTTTGAATATGTTAACCCCCTTAGGAAATCAACTACCTCCCCCAGTCTTTTTAATTCCCACCCTTCCCTCATATCAACTCCATTATAGACTTCAAAATATCAGCACTTTCCTCGTCCAACGCTTTCATTTCAGCCAAAATATCCGCTGGTTCACGCAGGCTGCGCTCTTCTTTGCGGTTGGGGTTTTTGACGCTGAGGTCGTAGGTATTGTTTTCGTGGGACTTGGGGGACGCGGAGGACGGGTTTAGCCATTCGCGCACGTCAACCGTCCAGGAGTTCTCGCTATCGGCAAAGGTTTTTTGCAGTGCGACAAATTCGGCCAGGTCATTTTCATTCAAGGGGTTGGTCTTGCCGAGGTTGCGCTGGAGGTTCAGCTGGTAAAACCAGACTTTCTGCGTGGGTTTGCCTTTCTCGAAAAACAAAACCACTGTCTTTACGCCGGCACCGGTGAAGGTTCCGCCGGGCAAATCGAGCACCGTATGCAGGTTGCAACTTTCGAGCAGGTGCTTGCGGATGGCCACCGTGGCATTGTCGGTATTGCTGAGGAAGGTGTTCTTGATCACCACGCCGGCCTTGCCTCCGGCTTTGAGGATCTTGATAAAATGCTGCAAAAAGAGGGAAGCCGTTTCACCGGTCTTGATCGGGAAATTCTGCTGCACCTCGGCGCGTTCCTTGCCACCAAATGGCGGATTGGCCAGCACGACATCGTAGCGGTCTTTTTCCTGGATATCGGCGAGGTTCTCGGCCAGCGTATTGGTGTGCACGATGTTCGGCGCCTCCACCCCGTGCAGGATCATGTTCATGATGCCAATGATATAGGCCAGCGATTTCTTCTCCTTGCCGTAGAAGGTGCGTTTCTGCAGGGTTTCCCAGTCTTTGCTGGAAAGCCCGGGCTTGTTCAGGTAGGCAAAAGCCTCGCAGAGGAAGCCTGCACTGCCCACTGCGCCGTCGTAAATCTTGTCACCGATCTTCGGGTTGACAACTTTGACAATGGTTGTAATGAGCGGCCTGGGCGTATAGTATTCGCCGCCATTGCGACCGGCATTGCCCATGTTCTTGATTTTGTCCTCATACAGATGGCTCATTTCGTGCTTCTCGGCATGGGTGCGGAAACGGAGCTCGTCGATGCGGTTGATTACTTCGCGCAGGTTGTACCCGCTTTGGATGCGGTTCTTTAACTCGCTGAATATTTCCCCGATCTTGTATTCAATGGTGTCGGCGCTTTCGGCGCTGGTTTTGAATTTCTTCAGATAAGGAAACAGTTTGTTGTTGACGAAATCTGTAAGGTCATCGCCGGTCAGCGCCTTGTGGTGGTCCAGCTTGCCGTCCCGGTCTTTCGGCGCAGCCCAGGCAGTCCATTGGAATGCCGGTTCGATGATGGGTGTATAGGATTTGCCGGTGAGTTCGGCGGCGGTGGCGCGGTCTTTCTCGAGGTCGTCGAGGTATTTCAGGAAAAGCACCCAGGAAGTCTGCTCCACATAATCGAGTTCGCTGCCGCAGCCGGCGTCTTTGTGGAGGATGTCATCAATGTTTTTAAAAGTCTGTTCGAACATCTAAGCAATACATTTTTATAGGGTGGTAAAAATAGTGCACAGCGGGTGAGTGGGAAAGGGCCTCGCGGTGATTGAGCGCCGCCCCGACAACTTTCGTCGGGGAAACCTGTTCACGCTTTCCTAAAGGGTTCTTAGAATACGTAATCTCATTTCGACGAGTCTTCGACCGCGAGCAACGCCTCGCGGCTCAATGACCCGCAGATTCCAAGCCAATTAGAATCCTGCCAAATTGAGATAATTTGAAAACCGGGCATTATCCCTACCTGCGATAGGCGCACGGCGCTGCGGCTACTCAACGACCGCGTGGCTGTAGTATGAATTCCCGCGTTTCACCAACGCTTCGCTACAGTCGGGGCGGCTACGCAACCACCGGACGGCGGGAATTTCGGATCTTCAGCGTTTCCTTTTCTGCCTACCTTTTTCGGTAAAAAAGAGCGCGATTTTTGGGTTTCAGGCAAACAGCCTGTGCGGTAGGGTGTTTTTTTTACACGTTATGAGCACAAGCAAGGCAGGTAACAGGATCGATCAGATACGCAGCAAGGTTGAACCTTTGCGTTCAGCCATTTCTGGTCACCCACTCTACAAGCGCATTACCGGCCCGGCCGAAGTGCAAGTGTTTATGCAGCATCATGTATACGCGGTATGGGATTTCATGTCACTCCTGAAATCGCTGCAAAACGCGCTCACCTGCACCCGCGTTCCCTGGGTTCCGGTGGGCACAGCCGAAACACGGTATTTGATCAATGAAATCGTGTGTGGTGAAGAATCGGACGTGGATCCGGATGGCCGACGCATGAGCCATTTCGAGATGTACCTGGCCGCCATGGAACAGGCCGGGGCTTCGACTGCAGAAATAAGGGCTATGCTGAAACAAATCACCGCAGGCGCAGAACCTTCCGCGGCGCTTCAAACGGCCCAGGCACCGCCCGCAGCCCATAACTTTGTGGATTACACTTTCCAGGTAATAGCTGGAAACAAGCCCCATGTCATGGCCAGCGTCTTTACTTTTGGAAGGGAAGATCTGATTCCCCAAATGTTCTATGGACTGGTGCGTGATCTTGGGCAGCGCTTCCCCGATCGCTTCGGTTTATTCCAATACTATCTGCAGCGCCATATTGAAGTGGATGGTGATCACCATTCCCTGCTGGCCATTGAAATGGTAAACCAGCTCTGCGGCGATGATCCTGTTAAATGGCAGGAAGCCGAAATTGCTGCCATACGCTCACTGGAGTGCCGGCTGGAACTGTGGAATTCCATACACGACCAACTCTGAGTGCTCAGCTAACCTTGTCCTTCTTATCAAGCCTTTCCCTGCGGAAAGGCTTTTTTGTTTCCGTAGCTTGCAATTCGGTTTTTTTCGCGCGGGAAATTTAGTAATTATAGTAGACTATTCATACTTCAATTGGTCGGATGCGGGAGTAAAAACGTTGTAATTGACAAAAAAATGAAGTTTTGGTCGCACAAAAGAGACCCAACGATGTTCCTTTGACGTACCCAAACTACACACAATGGAAAATCAAGTACTCAAAATCGCATCCGACAATTACGTGGCATTCACGTTCTTCATCGGAACCATGGCCATGATGGCCGCGTCGGTGTTCTTCTTCTTCGAACTGAACAACACCAAGCCGCAATGGCGCACCTCGGTGCTCGTATCGGGCATCATCACCTTCATCGCTGCCGTGCATTACTACTACATGCGCGGTTACAATCTGGAAACCGGTGATTCACCAACCTTCTTCCGCTACGTGGATTGGTTGTTGACTGTGCCGCTGATGTGCGTTGAGTTTTACCTCATCACCAAGAAAGCAGGCGCTAAATTGGGCTTGCTGTGGAAATTGATCGCTGCGTCTGTTTTCATGCTGGTAACCGGTTACATCGGCGAAGCCATCTATCCCAATGAAACCCAAAGCTGGTTCTGGGGTGCTATCTCAGGCGCTGCTTACTTCTACATCGTGTACCTGATCTGGGCCGGTGACGTGAAGAAACTGGCTGTTTCAAGCTCTCCTTCGGTTGCAGCCGCAGTGCGCACCCTTGGTTGGTTTGTACTGGTAGGCTGGGCGATTTATCCCCTGGGCTACATCCTCGGAACCAAAGGCGGACTCTTCGGCATGGAACTGGTGACAGACCGCGCCGCTGCAGTTGCTGCCATGGACATCGTGTACAACATCGGTGACGCAGTGAACAAGATCGGTTTCGGTCTGGTTATCTACGCACTGAGCCGTAACGACGACTAATCCAACCCATTCCATACGATTGCCAAAAGGCCCTGACTTTCGTCGGGGCTTTTTGTTTTTTGCACCTGCCTGAAGAGGCGATGCGCGTTTTTTGGGTGAAAGGGATAAACAGTATCTTTCCAACACCATCCAACCCGGATCATGCAGCAGGTTTACCATTGGACAGCTTATACAGCCTTGCCCCGGAATACGGCGCTGCAACGCATACAAACGGCAGTGCAGTCTCCCGCTTTTATAACCGATTTCCACTTTTTCAGCGACCTCAGCGCCAGCCTGCAGATTGAAGTGCCCGGCAGCCATTGCGCGGCCTTGCTGGAGTTGCTTCAATCTGTCATGACGGTCGAAACCCGCGAACCGCTGACAGCCTCAACCCAAACGAACGTTGTGGTTTTATTGCAATTGAACTTTTCCGGGGGCAGCGGTATGCTCCGCCACACCATACCCGAAGTGCCGGGTTAGCCGGCGAAAAATCCGATGACGCCGGTGAGTATCAATACCGTGCCGGTGATGCGCTTTTCGTGGTGTTCCATGAAATGCAGGTTCAGGCGGTGCAATCCGCTCAAGGTGAAATTAACCAGCAACAACATACCTATGACGGTGATGAAGGTGTAGATACCTGCCACGGCCGCAATAGTGCTGTTCCCAAAGGCGCCGGCAGAAAGGAAGTAACTTTCGATTTCCAGACAAGGAGAAAAGAACATTGCCGCCGCCATGGTGAGCAATACGGTGCGCGGTTTCAGCCGCCGCAGTTCTTTTTCAGAGGGCAGGTGTTCGTGGTGGTCGTGGTGGCTATTGAGGCTGAAGTACACGAGGCCAAGAATGATGAGCAGCAGGGGAGAGAGCAAGTGGGCGAAAAACTCCAGTTCGGAGGCCAGGCGTTTGCCGATCAGGCCCAGCACGATGCCAAGACCGACAGTACTCAGCACATGGGCCAGGCCCAGCAGGAGTGTGTATTGCAAGGTCTGGCTGCGCGTCCATTTCTCAGCGCGCGATAAAGCCACCAGCGGCAGCCAGTGGCTGGGTAACAACACATGAATAAGACTCAGCAACAAACTGCCCAGAATAATCTGAATCATGCGGCAAAGTTAGCTGCAAACCCATTGCCGGATGGGTGGTTATATTTGCAATTCTATGGATACCGGAATGTTGCACACCCACAAGCTCAGCGTTATGCTGTTCCTTGTACTCTATCTGTTCAAACTGATTTTCCTGCTCACCAACAACCAGCGCGGCCTCGACGCCATGCGCAAGAAAGGCTGGCGCATCTTCGACATGACCGTGAGCACCCTTTTCCTTCTAACCGGCATTTATCTGCTCGCTACCGCACCTCAGATCAAAACCCTGGTTTGGGTGAAGCTCGGCATGGTGCTCGTGGCCATCCCGCTGGCGGTTATCGGGTTCAAAAAGGCCAATAAGCCCCTGGCAGTGCTTTCCGTCGTGATGATCTTCGGCGTTTACGGACTGGCTGAAGTGTCGAAGAAGCAAGTAGTGAAAGGCGATACTGCTAAAGTTGAAGCTGCAGCCACACCCGAAGAGCGCGCAGCTGCATTGTATACAAACTTGTGCATTGTGTGCCACGGCGCTGATGGTGCGGCCATGGTTGCCGGCGCATCCAATCTGCAAACCAGCAAATTGAGCGAATCTGAAGTTGCTGATATTTTGGTAAAAGGCAGAAACCGCATGCAGAGCTTCGTGAAAGTTCCTGAAGAAGACCGCAAGCTCATCGTAGCCCACGTACTCACCCTCCGCAAATAATGCACAAGCTATTCATCCTCCTGGGTGCCTGCCTGCCTTTCGGCGCAATGGCACAATCGTCCTTTAAGGTGCAGCGCAACCTGGCTGTGCCGCTGTACAAGGTGTTTGAACCGGAAAAGGAAAAGGATGAATGGCTCGAAATACAATCGGCCGAGATGCCCAAACCCGGTGGCCAGAATCCGGGTCTGACGGCCTACCAGGATGCACGCCGCGCCGCTGCCAACCTGCGCAGCAACAACCGGGTTTACACCACACCACCGGCGGTCATCACGCCCGAACTGCAACGCGCCTGGGAAGGATTGTCGGGAAGCGGTACGCCCAACGACAACCATATCGCAGTAGCCAACGACGGCAAAGTGATCAGCGTGCTGAATGTCAATATCCGGCATTTCAACGATACCGGGCGACTGCTGAAAACCTGGGGCCTGGCAGCCTTTGCGCGCAATCCGAATGTCAATCCCGAAGGGCCAATCCCAAACCTGGAACGCACCTATGATCCACGTGTGATCTACGACCAGGAAGCAGACCGCTGGATTGTGGTATTCATGAACGGCGTACTCGATCGCGAGAGCTTTACCATTGTAGGCTTTTCCACGTCTTCAGATCCGCTCAAACCCTGGAACGTCTACCGCCTGCCCGGCAATCCGTTCCGCGATACCACCTGGAGCGATTACCCGATCGTGGCCCTGGGGAAAGACGATCTGTTCATCACCCTCAACCAACTGAAGAATGGAAAGGGTTGGAAGGATGGCTTCACCCAAAGTATCATCTGGCAGGTGAACAAGGCCTCGGGCTATGCCGGCGATTCGCTGCGCAAAAACCTGTGGCACGACCTGAAGTTCAATAACAAAGCAATCTGGAGCATTTGTCCCGCGCAAGGCGGCCTGAACCTCCTGCCGCATATGCACCTGCTGAGTGTTCGCCCTGCGGATACGCTGAACGACACGCTGTTCGTCCACAAAATCGAAGGAACAGGCAACAACGCCAGCTACAGCCTGCGGGTGCTGAAATCAGACAAGGCTTACGGCTATCCGCCTTCGGCCCTTCAGCCGGTGGCAGGTTTCAAGTTGGCCACCAACGATGCGCGTGTGCTTACTGCGGTAGAATGGGCGGGGCAGGTACATTACGGACAAAACAGCATCCATCCCATCAGCCTGCGCCCCTGTATCTATCACGGTATTTTGTACGGAATAGCAGGAGAGAAGCTGCAGGTGCGTTCCGAATTTATCACCTCCGATTCGCTCGACTTTGCATATCCGGCCATTGCCGCTGCCGGCAACGATCCGCTCGACCCGTCTGTGGTAATCACCATGGTACACAGTTCTGAGCGCACCTTTCCCGGTACTTCGCTCATCTACGCCAATCGCTACCGTGAATATTCCCCGGTGGTGCGGATGAAAGAGGGTCGCAACATCATCAATTACAGCTTCATTCCGCCCGGCGAGCAACGTTGGGGCGATTACGAAGGCATCCAGAAAAAGTACAACGAGCCCAACGCGTATTACGCAGTCGGTTCATATGGTAACCTTGCCATGAATGCCTATGTGGCGCGCTTTACCCTGAGCGACGGACTCATCCGTCAGAGCCAGCCCTTGCAAACACTGCGCGTTTTCCCGAATCCGGCAGACGACCATGCGCGCCTCGAACTGAAACTTGATCAGGAAAGCACCTGCAAGGTTGAAATGGTCAACATGCTCGGGCAACGGCAGGGCGAGGTTGAAACCTATAAACTCAACCCCGGTACCCACCTGCTTTCTGTTCGCACGTATCGTTTCGCCGCCGGCACCTATGTGTTGCGCGTTTACAACGAAGCAGGAACCTTGTTGCACAGCGAAAAGATCATCATCCGTTGAACCAGACTCCGGAACCCGCGCGCATTTTCCTGGTGAACAAGCCTTTGGGCTGGAGTTCATTTCAGGCGGTGAAAAAGATGAAATACCTGCTCAAAGCCCGTAAATGTGGCCATGCAGGAACCCTTGATCCGCTGGCTACCGGCTTGCTCATCATTTGTACCGGCAAGGCTACCAAGCAGTTGCCCGAGTTTCAGGCGCAACAAAAGGAGTATACCGGTACCATCACGCTTGGTGGAATAACACCTTCTTACGATCTGGAGACAGAAGTGGTTTCCAGGTTGCCTTTTGAACACATCACCCGGGAGGAAGTGGAGGCCACAATGGCACAACTGACGGGAGAAATTGAACAGGTGCCGCCGGTTTTCAGTGCGGTGAAGGTGGATGGCAAGCGATCGTACAAGCTGGCACGGCAAGGGGAAGCCAAGGTGCTCGATGCGAGGAAGGTATTGGTGGAGTCGTTTGAAATCACGCGATTTGCACTGCCGGAAGTAGATTTCCGTGTGGCCTGTTCCAAAGGAACCTATATCCGCTCGCTGGCCCACGATCTTGGCCGGTTGCTCGGCTGCGGAGGCTATCTCAGTGCGCTGGTCCGCACGCGCATCGGCGATTTCCGCATCGAAGATGCCCATACGCCCGCCGAATGGCAGGAAATTTTGAAGGAAGAAACCGACCTTTCGCAGTAACTTTGTTAAGATTTGTTCTGCATCGGTTGCCATACTTATGCTGAACGGTACACAATTTGAAGAACCCAATCACATGCAAACGAAATTGACTTTGAAGACCATCGTTTTTGCTGCGCTCGCCATGGTGACCTTTCAGGGTTGCCAGGAAGTAAGTGCTTCAGAACGGGTAAGGTCATGGATGTCGGATATGCTTACGCCCAGGCCACCGGCTGCCGAGGTGGTAGCCGACGGCTTCAGTGTCAGCGGTCAGCTGCGCAATATGCCCAATCGCCTGGTGGTGTTGCAGGAAGTGAAAAAAGGCGGCTGGTTCTTTATCGATTCGGCCCGCACGGATGCAGAAGGCAAATTCAGTCTGGACGGCAATACGAAAGAAGATGTATTCTGCGCCCTGCAGTGGGATTCATCAAGTTATGTGCTCATGGCACTGAACAACAAATCGAACGTGCAGCTCGAGATCACCGGATTCAATCCCTACATATCTTACAGCCTGAGCGGCACTGAAATTCAGCAAAGCACCGATCTGAAAGAGTTTGTGGAACTGAGTGCCGGCTTCGACTTCAAACTGCAATCCATCCAGCAACAAGCTTCCCGTCTTGGCGGAGGCCAGGACGATTATGCCAAAGCTTCGATGCTGCAGCAGCAGTTTTATGAGATACTGGAAATGCGTTCCAAGGCTTTCCGTGAGTTTATGCTGCGCAAGCCCAAGTCGCTCGTGCCCTACATGGTGTTTACGTATTACATGAACCAGGAGTACGAATTCGCCGATCTGGAAGCCGCCTACAAAGCGGTTTCAGCTTTCAATCCGGCTTCGAAATACACAACAGAACTGGCGGCCATATACAATGCCGAAAAACTGCTCGCTGTCGGCAGCCCGGCTCCTGAGATCATTCAAAACGATCCCAACGGAAAGCCCGTAGCCCTTTCCAGCCTCAAAGGCAAGGTGGTGTTGATCGATTTCTGGGCATCCTGGTGCCGTCCCTGCCGCATGGAAAACCCGAATGTAGTGAAGATGTACCGCAGGTTGAAAAGCAAAGGTTTTGAAATCTACGGTGTATCGCTCGACGGAGACGCCAATGCCTGGAAGAACGCCATCGCCAAAGACAGCCTGACCTGGTACCATGTAAGCGATCTGCGCCAATGGCAAAATGCAGCTGCCAAGCTGTACAAGGTGAGCGGCATTCCATACACTGTACTGCTCGACCGCAACGGCAATATTGCCGCCAAGGGCCTGCGCGGTCCGGACCTGGAAGCCAAGGTGGAAGAACTGCTCGCAGCACCTTCCGGCAAACAGAAGTAAGCAACAGGCTTTACTTCCTGTTAACTTTGCGTTAAGCGCTGCGTGGGTTTTTGGTAATATCTCCTTCACAGTAGCTCCTTTTTTTTGTAACATCATGACAGGCAATATGCCCACAATACTGGTTGTTGACGACGAACACGATATCCTCGAGTTCATCCGCTACAACCTGGAAAAGGAGGGTTACCATGTGTTCACGGCGCTGAATGGTTCTCAGGCCTTGGATCAGGCAGCTAAAATCAAGCCCGACCTGATTTTGATGGACGTGATGATGCCGGTGATGGATGGCATTGAAGCTTGCCGCAACCTGCGCCAAAGCGAGGCCACGCGCAATTGCCTGATTGTTTTCCTTACTGCAAGGGCCGAAGAGTTTGTCGAGCTGGCTGGTTTTGAAGCCGGAGCTGATGACTTTATCAATAAACCCATCAAACCACGCGTGTTGCTCAGCCGCATCAAAGCCATTCTGCGCAGGCAGGACAAAGGCGGTTTCATGGATCACATGAAGTTCCCTGATCTGGAAATTGACCGCGAGAAGTTCATGGTATTGTACAAAGAGCGGCCGATTCAGTTTCCCCGCAAGGAATTTGAACTGCTCTCCTTCCTCGCTTCCAAACCCGGTAAAGTATTTAGCCGGGAAGAAATCCTCGATCAGGTATGGGGCGCCGACGTGGAAGTGGTAGACCGAACCATCGATGTGCATGTGCGGAAGATCCGCGAAAAGCTCGACGACCGCTTCATCTACACCGTAAAAGGCGTGGGCTACAAGTTCGATACGCCCTGACAGCGGGATATCGTAACTTTGCAACCCCATGGGGCATTCCGTAGCCTTCTATACCCTCGGTTGTAAACTCAATTACGCAGAAACCAGCACCATCGGCCGGCAGCTCAGTGACGCCGGTATGGACAAGGTGAACTTCACCGACGGTGCCGATATGTACGTCATCAATACCTGCAGCGTCACCGATCAGGCAGACCGCAAATGCAGGAAGGTGGTGAAGGAAGCCCTGCGCTACAATCCGAATGCCTACATCGTTATCGTGGGTTGCTATGCGCAGCTTAAGCCCGCTGAAATAGCGAGCATTCCAGGCGTGGATCTGGTGCTGGGCGCTGCCGAAAAGTTCAACCTGGTTTCGCATCTGCATCACCTGAGCAAGGAAGCCAAAACGCGCGTACTCAATGCGCCGATCAAGGAAACAAATACGTTCGTTCCCGGCTTCAGCGAAGGCGATCGCACGCGTACCTTCATGAAAGTGCAGGATGGCTGCGATTATTTCTGCACCTTCTGCACCATTCCCCTGGCGCGCGGGAAAAGCCGATCTGCCAGCATACGTGAAACGGTTGAATCGGTGAAAACCGCTGCCGGTCCGGGTGTGAAGGAAATCATCCTCAGCGGCGTAAACCTGGGCGATTTCGGTGCAGGCACAGACGAGAACTTCTACGGCCTCATCCAGGCGCTCGACCGCGAAGTGCCCGTGGAGCGCTTCCGCATTTCAAGCATAGAGCCCAACTTGCTCTCCGACGAAATCATCGCATTTGTACATGCTTCTGAAAAGTTTGTCCCCCATTTCCATATTCCATTACAGAGCGGCAGCGACGAATTGTTGCGGAAGATGCGCCGCCGCTACGAACGCGAATTGTACACCCGTCGCATCGAAGCCATTCGCCGCCTGATGCCGGATTGCGGAATCGGTGTAGATGTAATTGTAGGATTCCCCGGCGAAACAGAAGCAGAATTCCTTGAAACCTACCAATACCTGAACGAGCTGCCCGTCAGCTACCTGCATGTATTCCCTTACAGTGAACGTGCGAACACCACGGCGGTGAAACTTCCGGGCGCAGTGCCGTTGAAGGAACGCATGCAGCGCAGCGAAATGCTCCGCATCCTGAGCGAGAAAAAACGCAGGGCCTTCTACGCTGAACATATCGGCAGCGTGCGGCCTGTGCTGTTTGAACAAGAAGAGAAAAACGGATTCATGTATGGTTTCACCGATAACTATATCCGCGTAAAAACACAATATGATCCGCTGCTGGTCAACGAAGTACGTCCGGTTGAACTGGGTCAGCCCGATGCCGACGGCGACCTCTGCGGCATCGAAATGTCTGCCTTCATACCGGCCCACTAACGATATTCGCAACCCATGTATGCTTCGCTGTACGATTTGATTTACGACCTGACAGGTCTGAAACTACCATTCCTGCTGATAGTCAATACTTTCGGCCTTTTTGTGGCTTTTGCCGTGATGGCGGCGTACAAAGTGTTTTCCATGGAATTTACCCGCCGGCACAAACTCGGTCAGTTCCCAGACTATCGCATTGTACAGACCCTTGGAAAACCTTACGGCATAGGCGAGTATATCAGCAACGGCATCCTTGGGTTTATCATGGGCTACAAGGTGGTGTACATGTTTCTTTTCCCGGATGCTGCTGCCGGTAACCCACAGGAATTTCTTTTTTCAGGGGATGGCAGTATTTGGCTGGGACTGGCAACAGCGGGCATCTTGCTTGGTTTGCGTTACCGCGAAGACCTGAAACAGCGCCTGCCAAGTCCGGAACAGAAAGAGACCGTTACCGGCCCTGAATTTTTCATGGGCAATGTAACCGGTATCGCCTTGATCGCCGGGTTTCTCGGGGCCAAGGTGTTCCATATCCTGGAAGATTGGGAGAATTTTTCACGCGATCCCTTTGGTAGTTTCTTCAGCACCGGGGGTTGGACTTTCCTGGGCGGACTGATAGCCGGCGGTGCGGGCGTACTTTGGTACTGCCACCGCAAGGGCATGAATATCTTCCGCGTACTCGATGTAGGCGCTCCGGGCATGATGCTCTCTTACGGCGTGGGCCGCATGGGTTGCCATCTCAGCGGCGACGGCGATTGGGGCATTGCCAATACTTCGCCACGGCCTTCCTGGCTGAGCTGGCTGCCAGACTGGGCCTGGGCCTACGATTACCCGAACAATGTGATTGATGCCGATCCTGGTAATCTGATTCCCGGCTGTGAAAGCCTCCATTGCAATCGATTGGCGGTTCCGGTATTCCCAACACCGTTGTACGAGTTTGTGGCCGCCATCCTGCTTTTCGCGCTTATCTGGTGGCTGCGGCGCAAACCCATGGCTGCGGGTGTACTCTTTTCAGTTTACCTGATTGCTGCCGGTGTGGAGCGTTGGCTGATCGAAGGCATCCGTGTCAATTCGCGTTACGACTGGTTCGGGCTCAGCTTTTCACAGGCGCAATTGCTTTCATTGTTGATGGTGCTGGCAGGTATAGCCGGTATTTATTTTCTGCGGAAGAAGCCTGCCAAGCCGGCAGCAGATTCCTGAGCACTGGCATTGCGTTTGTTATCTTTACCGCGATGCGCATCTTTTTTCTTCTGACATTGCTTCTGCCTGCCGGGCTGTTGGCTCAGGGCAAGCCGTATGATTCCAGCCGCAACCGCGGCGACGAATGGGTGGTAGTGAACGGCGATACAGTCCGCGTGATCGAGCTCGACGAGGTATTGCGGCGCGAGCGCTACGACTCCATGGCGCGGGTTGAATACATGCGCCTGGTGCGGAATGTTAAACGCGCCATGCCATACGCCAAAATGGTGGCATACCAGATGCAGATGCTCGAAGACAATCTATCGCGCACCAAAGGCAGGAAGGAGCGGAAGAAATACATCGAAGCTTCTGAAGAAGCATTGAAGAAGCAATTCGAAGCCAGTATACGCGAATTGAGTATCAACCAGGGAAAGATCCTGATGAAACTGATACACAGGGAAACGGGTAAAACTACCTGGGAGGTTTTAAAAGGGTATAAGGGAAATGCCAGTGCCTTCTTTTGGCAATCGTTTGGAACCTTTTGGGGACATGATCTGAAAAGCGAATTCGACCCTGTGATGGATTACAAAATCGAGTTCATTATCCGCACCTACAAATTGGAATGAGGGTGTTCCTCTGATTCCGGATCTTGTGCACGGGAATGTTCACCTGCGCCTTTCCCCTTGTACGCGTGATCAAAGTGCTCATAAGGGTCTTCATCCGGTTCTACGATAAATGGAATGATGCGGCGCGTTCCGGGTTCGTCTTCCTGGATTCCCTTGCGCAGGAACCAGGCTGCCAGCACACCGGCCATCAGACCGGCGATATGGCCTTCGAACGACACGCCATCGCGGTAGGGGAAAAGTCCCCACAACGAACTTCCGTAATAAATGAGCACGATGCCGGCGAGCACACGGTAGCCGAGGTTGCGGCGGAGTAAAGCCATGGCAGGGAACCAGGCAATCAGGCCGTAAACGATCCCGCTGGCGCCGATATGCCAGGAGGCACGCCCGATGACCCAAAGGAATGAGCCACCTGCGAACCACATGATCAACAAGGCAGCAAGGGAAAGTTGCGGAGAGAAGAAACTCAGCAGCGCATACAAGCTAAAAATCGATATGAGGTTACCCCACAGGTGTTCGCTTGAGCCATGGAACAAGGGCATGGTCAGGATGCCGCTCAAGCTGCGCACATCGCGCGGATAAACGCCGAAATCGGTATAGGAAAGCTGGAAGTACTGCTGTGCTTCCCAGCATGCGAGCATAAAGAGGCTCAGCACAAAAGGTCTGAGCAAGGCGCGCAATATGACGTTGCGCTCATGCATCCGCGTTCAGGTCTATGAAGCCATTCCACCAGCCTTTGTCGAATTGGCTGCCCAATTGTTCGTAGAAGCGGATGGCAGGTTCGTTCCAGTCGAGCACCTGCCAAACGAGGCGGCGGCATTGTTTCTTTTCTGCGTATTCTTTCAGGCTGAGAAAGAGCGCTTTACCTGTTCCTTGCCGCCGAAATACCGGCTGTACATACAGATCTTCCAGGTACATGCACACACCTTTCCAGGTGCTGTAGCGCAGGTACCAAAGGGCCATTCCAACAACCTGCCCCTGGTGTTCGGCCACAAGGCAGCCAAACCATGGGGTTTCGGGGAAGCCGTCGCGCAGCATTTGCTCGGGAGAGTTGATGACTTCGTGTGGCGCGCGTTCGTATTCGGCCAATTCCTGTATCAATTGAAAAACCGAAGGGGCGTCCTCCGGTTTGGCATTGCGAATGATAATGGGGGAGATAGACTCCATCAGCGAATCACCAGCTTCTGGGTGAAGCTGAATTCTCCGCTGGACATTTTTACAAAGTACAGGCCCTTGGAGAGCTTGAGATCTGCGAGGTCGATGCGAACCGACTGATTCTGAATATCACCGGCTTGAACCATGTGACCGTAAAGCGACTGACCGATCAGGTTGGTGATGCTAAGGCTTACCTGACCGCTTTGTGCCGGCTTCAGATTAAAGTTTACTGTAATTGAGCTGGTGGCAGCTGCCGGATTTGGAGATACTGTGAAGGCGAGCGCGTGGTCTTCCGTTCCCGGATTGAACATGCCGGCATTGCTCTGGGCGCTAACAGACATTGCAAAGAACAATGTCATAGCGATGGCCAAGGCAAATTTCTTCATCATTTGGAGGCGAAACTAAAAAAGAAAAGGCACTCTTGCAAGTGCCTTTCTCTTTTTTTTCTGTTTTTGATACTCTTAGTGAGCAGCAGGAGCAGCGGGAGCAGCAGGAGCTGCAGCACCAGTGCTGTCTTTCTTGGTGGTGTCAACAGCAGCAGGAGTCTGCTGAGCAGCCTGAATAGAATCGGCAATGCGGATTGAGTCTTTGATCTTGGCAGAGTCAACACCACCATTGTTAGCGGGGCCATTGCAAGCAGCAAAAGCGAGGGCAGCAACAGCTGCGAGGGTGAAAGAAACCTTTTTCATTTTGTGTTTTTTCGTTTTGAGTGCCGCAAATTTACTATGCGGTGGCATATTTCAAATAGTTTGGTAGAAAAAAGTAATTTTTTTTACGGAATCGCTTAATTGGCTGATAGTCACAAGCGAAACCGTTCCCAAAACCGAAGCGTCTCCAGGGTGTTTCTTTGTCGGATGCGCCAAAGGCAACAGATTGGGATAATAGGTGGTGGAATAGCCGGATTGGCTGCAGCGGTCAGGCTGCGAAAAGCCGGTTTCGAGGTGCTGGTTATCGAAGCGGCACCTACCGCCGGTGGTAAATTGGGTGAGATGAAGTTGGGCCCATTTCGCTTTGATACCGGCCCTTCGTTGTTTACACGGCCCGACCTGGTTGATGAGCTTTTTGTGCTGGCTGGCGAGAATCCCCGCGATCATTTCGACTACCAAAGGCTCGATCCGGTTTGCCATTACTTTTATGCCGATGGCAAGCGTTTCCATGCACCGGCAGATCCTGCCGCACTCGCTGCCGCTATGGAAAAGGAACTCGGTGAACCTGCGGCCAATATCCTGGCTATGCAGGCCCGCGGCGCCTACCTATACAAGATAACAGCACCGGTTTTTCTCGAGCGGTCACTGCATTCACCCGGTACATACCTGCGACCAAGTGGATTGCGCGGAATCGCCAACCTGCCGTTCATAGGAACGATGCGCAGCATGAACAAGGAGAACAGCGGCCGTTTCGTCACTTCGCATGCCCGGCAGTTCTACAACCGTTTCGCTACCTACAACGGTTCTGATCCGTACAAGGCGCCGGCAACGCTGAATGTCATTCCCCACCTGGAGTCGGCCATGGGAGCCTGGTATCCGGAAGGTGGAATGCGGCGTATTCCGATGGCTGTTTATGAGCTTGCACTGCGACTGGGTGTGCGCTTCCGTTTCAATACAAAGGTAGAACGCATCTTGCTCGATGCCCGGAAACGCAATGTGCGCGGTCTCTTACTGCAGGGAGGGGAAGAAGTTCCGGCCGATATCGTGCTCAGCAATGCCGATGTTTTCCCTACCTATAAAAAAATGCTCCCTGATCTGAAAGCACCGGCCCGCGTAGAACAAGTGGACAGTTCCAGCTCAGCCCTGATCTTCTATTGGGGTATCCGGAAGTCGTTTCCGGAGCTGGGCGTGCACAATATCTTCTTCAGCAGCGACTACGAGAAGGAGTTTCGCGATATCTGGAACGATCAGCAAGCACCCGAAGACCCGACCATCTACATCAATATCACCTCCAAATGCGATCCGGCCGATGCCCCGGAGGGAATGGAAAACTGGTTTGTGATGGTGAATGTGCCTGCCAACCGCGGGCAAGACTGGGATGCCATCCGCAGCAAACTGCGTGAAACAATCATACGTCGTATGAGCCGGGAGCTGGGAACCGATATCGCTGCCTTGATAGCCGAAGAAGACTTCCTTGATCCGGTCAGGATAGAAGCACGCACGGGTTCGTACCGCGGCGCTTTGTACGGAAGCAGTTCCAACCGCATGCTGGCGGCATTTTTCCGGCAGGCCAATTTCAGTTCCCGGGTGAAGGGGCTTTATTTTGCCGGCGGAAGTGTGCATCCCGGCGGCGGAATCCCGCTTTGCCTGCTGGGTGCCCGCATCACCGCATCGCTCATCCAAAAGAAATACTAACCTGCATTGCCTGTGGCTGCTTCTAAGAACCTCATTCCCGCTACCTGGATTGCCATTATCATTTACGCCGTAGGCCTTACCGGCTTCCTGGTGCCGGAGCTGCAACAAATGGTCGTGGGCCTTACGCCGGTAAATATCCTCTTCGCCATCTTCCTCGCCCTCGTCTTCCAGAAGAAATGGGATGCGCCTTTCGTTTTCGCAGGTCTGATGATTGCCCTCTGCGGCTGGTTGCTCGAAGTGGCCGGCGTGCACAGCGGGCTCATCTTTGGTTCGTATAAATACGGCAAGACGCTTGGCTACAGTATCCTGGAAGTGCCCCTTATCCTGGGTGCCAACTGGTTTATGCTCGTGTATTTCACGCGCAATGTGGTATCGGGCTGGTTCAAAGACCCCGCAATCATCAGTGTTGTAGCCGCTGCGATGATGACCGGTTTTGATTTTCTCCTGGAACCGGTGGCCATGCGCTTTGATTTCTGGTCGTGGAAAGGCGATGTCATTCCACTTCAGAATTATGTCGCCTGGTTCATTGCATCGCTGCTCATCCATTACGCCTATCTGAAAACAGTGAAGATTGCACCCAACCCCATGGCTGGCAGACTCTTGTTGTTACAAGCCGTCTTCTTTGCGGTGCTGTACTTTTGGGTGCGCATGCAAGGCTGAAGCATAGAAAGCTTCTGAATTGGTTTTTCCGGAAAACTTTAGCGCGTGCTCAGCGTTATCTTTCCGGTCTTGAAAATGATCATCAATATTCTTGTTACCCTCGGTTTCTTCGTGTTAATGGAAGGCGTGGCCTGGTTTACGCACAAGTACATCATGCACGGCTTTCTCTGGGTTTGGCACAAAAGCCACCATGAACCACGCAAAGGCGCGTTTGAATTGAACGACCTGTTCGGTTTCATGTTTGCCATTCCTTCCGTTTGGCTCATCGTAGTCGGATCGGGCAGCTTTGACTGGCGCTTTTTTGCCGGTTTGGGTATTGCGCTTTACGGACTGGCGTACTTCCTGGTGCACGATGTTTTTGTACACCAGCGCGTTAAATGGCTGAAGGTCACCCGGATTCCCTATTTTCATGCCATGCGCATGACCCATTATCATCACCATACTTTCCATGGAAAAGAAGGTTCTGAAGCTTTCGGCTTCCTCTATGTTACCCGTAAATTCCTGAACCGTTTCCGTTCCAATAAAAATGCCTAAAAAAGTACTCATTATCGGCTCCGGCCTGGGCAGTCTCGCCACCGCACTGCGGCTTTCACACGAAGGTTACCAGGTGGAAATACTCGAAAAACACCACCGCGCAGGCGGTCGTCTCAACTTGCTGGAAAAGGATGGTTTTACGTTCGAT
>Ga0209972_10000869_pt1 | contig 29284 bp, 18 predicted proteins | sample NOAtaG_7_FD_187302 | JGI IMG/M metagenome (GOLD analysis project Ga0209972, IMG submission 187302) | Freshwater lake microbial communities from Lake Erie, under a cyanobacterial bloom - NOAA_Erie_Diel1S_2200h metaG (SPAdes) (version 2) | ecosystem: Environmental > Aquatic > Freshwater > Lake ...
GCCCGGCACCGGCATCACCCTCCGCCCGCCGCGGGGGAGCGACGTCCTGCCCACCGGCGCCGGCTTCGTCCACACCCGCCGCCGCATCCAGATTCTCGTCGCCGAGACCGAGGGCCCGGCCTCGCTCATCGCGTCGTTCCGCGAGCAGCTCCTCGCGGGCGCCGAGCCCGAGGGCGAGCCCGAGACCCTCTCCCTCTCGGGCGTCGAGGCCACCCTCGGCGTCGATCGTCAGGAGAGCGGCGAGGTCGAGCTCGAGCGGGTCTGGCTCTACGCGGAGGAAGGCGGCCGCGCGGTGGCGGTCATCGGCGCGTACGTCTCCGATCGCTCCGAGCGCTACCGCGGCCTCGTGCGCGCGGCCCTCACCAGCGCGGCCTGGGATCGCGCCCGGCCGATCGACCCGGAGCAGGCGCTCGGCTTCGGCCTCACCGTCGAGGGCCTCGTGCTCGATCGCTCGAGCTCGAGCCCGCTGGTCTACGGGCTCGCCGGCGCCGCCGTACCGCCCTCGCCCGCCGAGCCGCGCCTCTTCGTGATGGCCCTGCCCGTCGCGGTCCCGGCCTCGCAGCGCGGCGAGGTGTGCGAGGAGCTGCTCCTGCAGGCGGGTCCGGTCGGCGAAGATTCGGTGCAGGACCGCCACGACATCGAGACCGACGAGCTCGAGGGCTGCGAGGTCGAGGGGCTGCAGGAGAACGAGGATCCGGACGAGGGCGAGCCCGAGTCGGCGACGACCTACGCCGCGGTGCTGTTCCACGACGACGGGGTGTTCCTCGTCGCGGGGATCGTGGACGCGGCGCTCCGCGAGACCTGGATCGGCCGCTTCCGCGAGGCCTCGCGCACCCTGCACCGCGTGCGGGGCGAGGAAGAAGACGCAGAGGAGGAGTGAGTCAGGGCCGGCGCATCTCGACGTGCGGGATCCCGTCCTCGTCGTAGCGCTCGCCGGGCAGAAAGCCGAAGGACGCGTAGAAGCGCTCGAGGTGGGCCTGGGCTGAGAGCGCGATGGGCACGCGTCCGTGGCGCTCGATGGCCGCGATCGCCTCCTCGACGAGCTGGCGACCGAGGCCCGTGCCGCGTGCGCGCGGCGCGACGACGAGCCGCCCGATCGAGGTGACGTCGAAGCGCGTGCCGGGCGGCAAGATGCGCGCGTAGCCCGCGAGCGCCCCGTCGTCGGCGAGCAGGTGCAGCGCGTGGGGATCGAGCCCGTCGACGTCCTGGAAGATGCAGGCCTGCTCGACGACGAAGACCGCGGCGCGAAGCGCGAGCGCGTCGTGCAGCTGGGACGGCGTGAGCGCCGAGAAGGGCAGGCAGGCGAATCGGAGCATGGGCGGCTGCAAGTCGCGTATCCTCGCATGCCCTCGCTCCGGGAGGCCCCATGAACGCTCCGAGTCCGTCCCCCACGAACCTCGGCACGCCGGCCTCCGGCGGAGGCCAGAACACCGCGCTCTACGTCGCGTTCGGCTGCGCGGGCCTCATGCTGGTGACGCTCTGTCTCGCGGGCGCCGGGGCCATCGCGGTCGGCATGTCCGGCGGCGCGGCGGTCGGCGGCGGCCTCGGCGGCGCGCCCGGCGTGATGCTCCGCGGGCAGATCACCAGCTACACCGGCTCGCTTCCCCTCGGCCCGGGCACCGCTTGCGAGCTGCCGGTCGAGCAGGTGACCCGGCCCGACGGGACGGTGTGGTGCCACGTGCGGATGAGCTGCGGCGGCCTCGCCCTCTACGGCAGCGAGTCCAACGGCTTCTTTCCTTGCACCATCACGCCGTCCTCGCCGGGGGTGCCGGGGCGGGTCAGCGGCCAGGATCCGCAGACGACGATGGCCGACCGGGACGGAGCCTTCACGGTGAACACCGACACCCGGAGCTTCGAGGCCCACGACGACGGCTCGGGCGCGAGCGGCTTCTTCGTGGTCGTCGGGACGATCACCAGCGTCGAGTGACGACGGCCGAGGGCACGCGCGCCCCTCCGCCGCTGCGTCGGCTCGGCCTGGGCTTCGAGCCCCCGGCCGGCGAGTTCGCGCCGCGAAGAGCACCCGATTCTGCGAAGCGGAGAGGGGAGCCCCCGCTCGTTCTTCCTGTACACTCCCCGCGCATGACCTGGTCCCGCATCGAATCCTGGTTCGCTGCGCACCGGCCCGATCTCCGCCTCGGCCTCCGTCCGCCGGCCACCGACGCGCAGCTCGACGAGGCCGAGCGCACGCTCGGCGTGCGCTTTCCGGCCGACTTCCGCGGGGCGTACCTCGAGCACGATGGCCAGCAGGACGCGCCGCAGGTGTACGTGCTCCCCTACGTGCAGCGCATCGGCTCGCTCGCCTCGCTCACCAAGTGCTGGCAGGACGATGCCCCCTACCGCGACGACGCCGCGCTGGCCGAGACGAGTGGGTTGCTCGACGAGGAAGGTCGCGTGCGGCAGGTGTATCTGCACCCGGGGCACATCCCCTTCGCCGGGAGCCCCCACTGGGACTACGACCGGCTCTGCCTCGATCACGCGCCCGGACCGGGTGGGAGCGACGGACAGGTGATCGCGCGCGTGGACATCGACCTCGTGTACGTGGCGCCCTCGCTGGGCGCGCTGCTCGACGCGATCGCAGGTGGGTTGGCCGATGGCACCATCGAGGTGTCGGACGCCGGCGACCGGCACGAGTTGCTGTTCGTGACGCCCGAGGGCAAGGAGCCGATCCCGTCCTCCACGTGGTGGGCCGAGCGCGCGAAGAAGGCCCCGCCGCAGGCCGGCGGCTGACCGACGCGTGCACAGCGGCTGGGGCTGCCCGCCGACGTGGAACCGGCGCGCGCCCCCCGGCGCTGCGTCGCTTCGAACCGTCTTGTCTCTGCTTCGAACCGTCTTGTCTCTGCTTCGAACCGTCTTGTCTATGGAGCCGAGGGGAATCGAACCCCTGACCTCCTCGATGCCATCGAGGCGCTCTCCCAACTGAGCTACGACCCCAGGGAAGGGCGCGGTGTCTAGCAAGCGATGGGGAGGCTGTCAACGGTGGACACACGCGCCCCGCGCGAGCGCGGCGTGAAAGCCGGTTGACACGCAGGAACAGGCGTTCCTACCATCCCGCCGTTCACACCGGACCTCGCTCCGTCGCTCGTCGGCGGACCTCGGCGCGCGCCGTGCGGCACCGGGCGGTCCGTTCCATCCCGCCCGCCCGTCGGGCCGAGCCGAGAGCACCACCAGGAGACCGTCATGCGCACGAGCAATTGGGCCCGCACCCTCACCGTCGCGAGCGCCATCACCGCGCTGATCGCGCTGGGCTGTCACGCCGACCCGACCGACGCCGCCGGCCAGGCAGGCGAGCTGTCCGACCCGGTCCGCCGGGAGAACGCCATCGGCAACCTCGACCGCATCTACCACACCGCGCTCGACAGCGCGGGCGGCGACCGGGCGGCGGCGGGTCCGGTGGGCGTGGCCGATCTCTGCGTCACCCAGCTCACGCAGGCCTACCTCGATCACCCCGAGGACGTCACCAACGGCGAGCGGATCATGAACCTGCTCGGCGAGATGCGGGACGTCCGCTCGCTCCCCGCGCTCACGAAGGGCCTCGATTGGCGGCCCGAGGTGAGCGAGGAGCACGCGGTCACCGCGGCCAACACCCTGCGCTTTCTGACCCTGGACGCGGCGCAGAAGACCGAGGTGATCGACGCGCTCGCCGCGGCGCTCCGCCGGGTCACGCAGAACCGCGGCGTCGACAACCGCATGCGCCAGGCCTTCATCCGCGCCCTCGTCGCGACCCGCGACACCCGCGCCGCCGCGCCGATCCGCGACGTGATGATGCTGCAGTCCGACTCGCAGCCCTTCCTCATCAACCGCTTCGCCGCCGAGCAGCTCGGCGAGCTCGAGGACGCCGAGTCGATCCCGGCGCTCGTGCAGGCGCTCTACCTCTTCGACCCGAACAACCCGGCCATGCGCATGAACGACGTGGCCGCCGGCGCGCTCGTCCGCATCGGTCGTCCGGCGATCGAGCCCCTCGTCGCGACCCTGCGCGGCGAGAACGCCGAGGCGAACCAGATCGCGACCCGCTACATCGAGGCGGTGCGCACCCGCGCGGCCGAGGCCGCGGCGAACATGGACCGCGGCTCGCTCGTCTCGAACGAGGCGGCCTACACGCTCGGCCAGCTCGGCTTCGTCGAGGCGATCGACCCGCTCGTCGCCGAGGCCACCTCGCTCGACGAGGGCGAGCGCGCCGACGCGGTCGAAGAGGACCGCGCCGACCTCGTGCGGCAGTTCGGCGCAGCGCTCGCGCTCGTCTCGATCAACCGCCGCGAGAGCGACACCGCCCGGATCCGCGAGACCCTCCTCACCGTCTTCCGCCGCATCCCGCCGGGCATCGACCCGACGCGGCCCAACCGCACCCAGCTGCTCGTCGCGATGCAGCACTTCATGGACCCGGAGATCCTGCCCTTCCTGCTCCAGCTCGCGGGTCCGCCCGCCCGCGGTGAGAGCGCCGATCCCGACATGCGGGTCCTCGCGTTCCGCGCCTACATGATGGTCGCGAGCGGCGCGGAGATGGCGGCGCTCCGCGAGGTCTACAACGCCGAGCCCGAGGGCGACACGCGCGACGGCTTCAACCAGTTCGAGCCGGAGCCGATCTTCGCCGCCGCCACCGAGTGCAACGAGGACGCGGCGTGCTGGTCGCGCAAGCTCTCCGATGCGAGCCAGCCGGTGGTGCAGAAGGCCGCCTACATGGTGGCCCGCTACGGCCGTGGCGACGCCGCCGCGATCACCGCGCTCGTCGGCGCGCTCGGCAACCGCGACGAGGCCTCGATCGGCGAGATCCTCTACGCGCTCGACCACGTCGCGCTGAACGGCTCGCCCGAGGCGACCACCCGCATCGAGGAGATGCGCGACTCCGGCGGCGGCACCTCGTTCTGGAACCACATCAGCTCGCTCGCGCTCGCGGTGCACGCCCGGCTCGCCTCGCGGGTCGAGGGTTCCTGAGCCTCGATGCTGCACCTCAAGGTCGCCCAGGGCTCGGACCCGGCGCGGACGCTGTCTTTCGGCGCCGACGTGGTCCGGCTCGGGCGCGCTGAGGGCAACGACCTCGTCGTCTCGGAGTGGCACGTCTCGGGCGAGCACGCCCTCGTCTTGTGGGCCGAGGATCACCACCTGGTCCGCGATCTGCAAAGCACCAACGGCACCCGCATCGTGCGGAGCGGCGAGCTGATCGACGTCGGCGCCTCGGTCGGGCGGGAGGCGACGCTCCGCAGCGGGGACGTGCTCCTGCTCGGCGACGCGGAGCGGCCGGTGCGGATCGAGGTCCGCATCGAAGAGGACGCCGAGGAGGCCCGCATCGTCACGGTGCGGCGCCTCGCCGAACTCGAGCAGGTCGAGGCCGACCTCGGGGCCGATGGGCAGGTCCTCCGGGCACTCTACGAGGCGCAGAAGGCGCTCAGCGGCAGCCTCGATCTCGACGAGCTCGTCGACGCGCTCGCGGCCCGGGTCTTCGGGCTGCTCTCGCGCGCCACCCACGTGACGGTGGCGATGCGCGAGGAGGACGAGCACCGCAAGGCGGGGCGCTACGTGGCGATCGGCTCTCGGGTGCGGGGCGGCGGCGGGACTGCGCCCGTGCCCATCACCCGCAGCGTGGTGAAGAAGGTCGTCGCCGAGCGGGCCGCCGTGCTCGCCGCGGACGCGCGCCGCGACGTGGGCGAGACGGTCTCGATCATGAGCGCGCAGATCCTCTCCACGATGGGCGTGCCGCTCTGGCAGGGCGACGAGATCATCGGCGTGCTGCAGGTCGACAACCGCGACGGAAGCGGCGTGTTTCGCGAGCGCGACCTCGACGTCCTCTGCCTGCTCGCGCAGGCCGCGAGCCAGTCGTTCGTGCACGCGCGCCTCTATGCGCGCCTGCGCTTGGCCGAGGAGAAGGAGCGCAAGGAGAACGCCTACCTGAAGCGCCGCGAGCAGACCCGGCGTGACGGCGCGATCATCGGCGAGGCGGCCTCGATGAAGCGCCTCTTCGAGCAGCTCCGCAAGGTCGTGCACACGCGGGTCACGGTCCTCGTCGAGGGCGAGACGGGTACGGGAAAAGAGCTCATCGCGAGCGCCGTGCACTACTGGTCCGAGCGCCGGGACAAGCTCTTCGTGGCGCAGAACTGCGCGGCGATGCCGGAGAACCTGCTCGAGAGCGAGCTCTTCGGGCACAAGAAGGGCAGCTTCACCGGCGCGACCGAGGACAAGAAGGGCCTCTTCGAGCTCGCCGACGGCGGCACGCTCTTCCTCGACGAGCTCGGCGAGATGCCGCTCAACCTGCAGGCGAAGCTGCTGCGGGCCCTGCAGGAAGGGGAGATCCGGCCGCTCGGCGCGGCCAAGACCATCAAGGTCGACACACGCATCGTGGCCGCGACGAACCGCGACCTCGAGAAGGAAGTGAAGGAGGGCCGCTTCCGCGAGGACCTCTACTACCGCCTCAAGGTCTTCCCGATCCGCGTGCCTCCGCTCCGCGAGCGGACCGAGGACGTCCCGCTCCTCGCGAGGCACTTCCTCGATCGCTACAACCAGGAGTTCGGCCGCCGCATCGCCGGCTTCTCGCAGGAGGCGATGGAGATGCTGCAGGCCTATGCGTGGCCGGGGAACGTGCGCGAGCTCGAGAACGAGGTGCAGCGCCTCGTCATCCAGGTCGAGGACGAGGCCTTCGCGCAGCCCGAGCACCTCTCGCCGCGGATCCGGCAGACCGAGGGCGTGGCGCCGCGCCGGCCGACCACGAAGGGCACGCTCCGCGAGATGCTCGACGAGGTCGAGCGCCGGATGTTGCTCGAGGCGCTCAAGGACCACCACCACAACAAGTCCCAGACCGCCAAGACCCTCGGCATCACCCGCGAGGGGCTGCACAAGAAGTTGAAGGCGTTCGGCATCTCCTGACGCCGCCGCTTCGCTCACGCGGCGGGGCTGCCGTGGCGGCGGCTCCGCTTCACCCTCTCCCGACCCTCCGGAGGCCCATGCGCTCGCTTCGTCCCGTCCTCTTCGTCGCGCTCGCCCTCGTGGCGTGCGATCCCACCCCGCCGGCGCCCGACGCCGGCACCGACGCGCCCTCGGGCGACGCGGGCGGCCTCGACGGCCTGCCCATCGCCGAGACCCTCGACCTGCCCGGTCTCGATGGCCCGGTCGACGTCGTCTACGACGACCGAGGCGTCCCCCACATCTACGGCTCCACCGTGCACGACGTGATCCTGGCCGAGGGCTTCCTCATGAGCCGGGACCGCTTCGCGCAGATGGAGTTCATCCGCCGGAACGTGCTCGGCCGGCTCGCCGAGGTCGCGGGCGCGCTCGACGCGGGCCTCGTCGACGCCGACTACGAGGCGCGCGTCGCGGGCTATGGCCGCATGGGGCGCCTCATCTGGCAGGACCTGCAGGACTCGACCGACCCGCTCGACGTCCGCACCCGCGAGGTCGCGCAGGCCTTCGTCGACGGCATCAACCTGTACATCGCCGCGGTCCGCGACGGCCGCGAGAACGCGATCTTCCGCGGCGCGGAGGCGCTGCAGCTCATCACGTTCTCCCCGTACTTCACCGACTGGGAGCCGGCCGACGTCTTCGCGATGGCGCGCTTTCAGGCCATGTCGCTCAGCTACGACGCCGGCGCGGACATCTCGCGTACCCGCACGCTCGCGGCGATCGCCGAGACCTTCGGCGGTGCGACCGATCCGCGCCGCGCCATGTTCCACGACGTCTTCGGCGACCTCCCCTCGCGTCCGGTCTACACCCGCGACGGCTTCAACGACGGCTCGACCGAGGCGCTCCTGCCCGAGCTCGGCCCGCGCCCGCTGGGCAGGCCGATGCGCCTTCCGCCCCTCGCGGCGCTCGACGGCGCGGCGGGCTTCTTCGAGCGGATGGACGCGCGCATCGCCGCGCTCGGCATGGGCGACGAGCACCGCGGCAGCAACAACTGGCTCGTGTCGGGCGCGCTCACCGCGAGCGGCAACCCGCTCCTCTCGAACGACCCGCACCTCTCGCTGATCAGCCCGCCCGTGTGGTGGTACGTGCACCTGAACACCGAGCGCATGGGCGGCGAGGACCTCATCGACGCCGAGGGCGTGGCCTTCGCGGGCCTGCCCGGCGTGGTGCTCGGCTTCAACCGGAACGTCGCGTGGGGCGCGACCACGACGGGCTACGACGTGACCGACGTGTACCTCGAGCAGCTCACCGAGGTCGCCGATGGGCCCGACACCGTGCTCTTCGACCGCGACGGCGACGGCGACCTCACCGACGCCGAGCAGGTGGCCCTCGTGAGCGAGACCGAGACCATCCGCCTCGCGGGCATGCCCGACGTGATCCGCACGGTGGACTTCGTGCCGCACCACGGGCCGATCGTGCCGGGCAGCCGGGTCGACGATCCGACGATTCCCGGCCGCTACACCGCGCTCTCGGTCCGTTACACCGGCTACGACGTCTCGAACGAGCTCGCCTACTTCGTCGGGCTGCTCACCGCGGAGAACGTCGAGGAGGCCGCGGCGGTGCAGGATCACTTCCGGGTCGGCTCGCAGAACTTCATCGTCATCGACCGCGACGACATCCGCTGGTCGACCGAGTCGCGCATCCCGATCCGCGACGCGCGCGCCCGCGATCTCGACTACGCCGCGGACGGTACGATCACCGGCACGTGCCCGATCTTCGTCCTCGACGGCACCGGCATCCACGAGTGGACCGGCGACATGGACCCGCGCTTCATCCCGCACGACCAGAACCCGAGCCGCAACTGGATCGCCACGGCGAACCAGGACAACGTCGGCGTCACCGGGGACGGCAACCCGTGCAACGACGCCCACTACCTCGGTGGCGGCTTCAACTACGGCTGGCGGCAGGACCACATCGTCCGCGAGCTCGAGCGCCTCGCCGCCCGCGGCGACGTCACGGTCGAGGACATGCAGGCGCTGCAGGCGCTCACGACGAGCACGACGGGTCTCTTCCTCCGGGATCGGATCGTGGGGATCCTCGGCGACGCCGACGCGATCACCGCCGCGGGGATCGACGCCGCGGGCGCGGCGCGTCTTGCCGACGTGCGGACCCGGCTCATGGCCTGGTCGCGCGAGACGCCGCACGGGGTCGGCGCGACGGACGCGGACGAGATCGCCGACAGCGTCGCGACGACGATCTGGAACGCTGCCATCTCGCGCATCCTGCCGCGCGCGCTCGGCGACGAGGCGGCGGCGATGGGCCGCGGCGTCGGCACGAGCGACGGCCTGCGCTGGATGGAGCTCGCGCTCATCGAGCCGACCCGCCTCGCGGGGCTCGACGCGGACGGGCAGAGCGTGTTCTGGGACGACGTCTCGACCCCCGAGACCGAGACGCTCGAGACCATCGTCCTGCGCGGCACGCTCGCGGGCCTCGACTTCCTCGTGGCCGAGCTCGGCGCCGACGCGAGCGCGTGGCGCTGGGGCCGGCTGCACCGCGTTCGCTTCGAGACCGTCGTGCCGGTGATCGGGACCGACGTGCTCTCCATCCCGCCCGAGGACGACCCGACGTTCCCCGAGGGCTTCCCGCGGCACGGCGACTACGAGGCGGTCGATGTGGGCAACTTCGGGCTCTTCAACTCCGGCATCAACGGCTTCACCCACGGCTCGGGCGCCTCGATGCGGATGGTGGTGGAGATGACCCCGAGCGGCCCGCGCGCCTACAACGCGCTGCCCGGCGGGCAGGTCTACGACCCGGACTCGCCGCACCACCGCGACGAGGCGGATCTGTGGATCGCCAACGAGGCGCCGCGCCTGGCCTTCGACGAGGCCGACGTCGTCAGCGCCGCGGAGCGCCGCATCCGGCTCGAGTGAGGCGGTTCAGGGCAGCCTCCTCCGCGCGAGCACGAGGAGGACGCCGCTCACCGCGTAGAGCGCGAGCGAGCCCACCACGCCGAGGGTGATCCAGCGCATCGCGCCGGCGATCCCCTCGGCGAGCACGCTCGCCCGCGACGCCGCCGCGGCGCCCGCGACGCTGCCGAAGACCTGCGCGAGCTCGAGCGCGGTGGCCAAGAGGGCGAGGAGCATGGCGAGGAGCGCGCCGACCGCGGCGTAGAACGCGCCTGCGCCGAAGCGCCGGCTCGACCGCATCGCACGCCGGCCGACCACGACGAGCGCCACGCCGATCGTCAGATGGACGAGCGGCAGGCCGAGGCCGAAGAGCAGGGTGAGCGCTTCACCTGCGCCGATGCGGCCCATGGACTCTCCACGCCATGGCGCCGCCTACCACGCGGTCCGGAGCGGCGCCGGCTTGGGTACACTCGCGACCATGGCGAAGGACGTCGTCTCCCAGATCGCGGCGCTGCTCCGCGGCCCGAGCCCGGAGAAGCAGATCGCGGCGGCCCTCATCCTCGGCGAGATCGGGGCCCGGAGCCGCGAGGTCGTCGATGGGCTCGTGCACATGCTCGAGGGCGGCAGCCCCCCGCTCCAGCGCGCCGCGCTCGACGTGCTCGTCCCGATCGGCAGCAAGCAGGCGCTCGGCGCGCTCCTGCCCCTGCTCGGGAGCCGCGACGCGGCGGTGCGCGCGCGGACGATCGACGCGCTCGCAGCGATCGGCGAGGAGGTCGTGCCGAAGATCAAGGAACGCGCGGTGGGGGCGCAGGGCGAGGAGCGCAAGGCGTGCGATGCGGTGCTCGCCCGCTTCGGCGGCACCAAGGACGCGGCCCGGACGCTGCTCACGAACCTCGAGCACGCCGACCCGGAGGTCGCGCGCGCGGTCGCGCTCGAGGTGCGGCCCAAGATCAAGGAGGCCGACGCGCGAACCCGCAAGCTGTGGCTCAGCGAGCTCGGCGCCGTGCTCGAGCGCATGAAGAAGTCGCCCGCGTCTTCGCCGATCCCGATGGCGACGGCGGTGAAGATCCTCGGCTACCTCGAAGACGAGAAGGCCGTGCCGACGCTCCTCGGCTACGCCTCCGATCCCAAGGCGCCCTTCGCGGTGCGGCAGGAGGCGCTCATCGCCCTGCGCTTTGCGATGGAGCACGAGGGCTGGGCGGGGCAGGTCGTCGATGCGCTCGTCGCCGCCGCCGAGGCCCCCGATCGCATGCTCGCACAGGCCGCGTTGATGAGCCTCGTCGCGGTCGAGCTGCCGCGCAAGCACGCCGCCCGCATCGCGCGCCTCGCAGGTCATCCCGATCCCGAGCGGGCCCGCGTCGCCATCGAGAAGCTCGCGCGGCAGCCCGGACCGGAGGCGACCCGCGCGCTCGTCGAGACGCTCGCGACGCTCGATCGGCGCCGCGGCGAGCTGGCGCAGAAGGCCCTCGAGGGCCGCGACGATGCGACGCCGTTGCTCGTCGAGGCCTTCGCAGCGGAGCAGGATCCCGACCGCGCCAACGCCCTGCGCCACGCGCTGCGGCCGCGGCTCGAGGGGCTCGCGCCCGCGGCGAAGAAGCGACTCGTCGCCGCGGCCCTCGAGCGGATCGAGGGGCGGCCGAGCTGGCAGGCGCACGCCGACGTCGCCCGTGCCGCCGATCCCGACGGCTTCGCCGCGGGCCTGCGTGAGCTCGCCTCCGCGCTGGCGCGGAAGAAGAGCGCCGAGGCGAGCTACCGCACGGTGCTCGGTCTGCTCGCGCGGAGCGAGGCCGGCACGCCCGAGGACCGCTACAAGCTCGCGAGCCTGCTGCTCCGCGACTCGCACCTCGACCCGCTCCCCTCGGCGCGGCAGAGCGACGAGGCGCTGCGTCTGCTCGGCGAGGCGAGCGCGGGCTTCGACGTCGGCCGCGCGCTGAAGAAGGACAAGGCCCTCGACCTCGAGCGCCTCTACTACGTGGGCTTTCACTTCCAGGAAGAGGAGCACCCGCTCGGCGCCGAGCTGCTCGAGCACGTCGCGAAGGAAGGCGGCCGCACGAAGCTCGGAAAGATGGCGAAGAACAAGCTCGGCCTCGGCGGCTGAGCGGTGATTCAGCGGGCGCGGTCGGCGAGCCGATCCGCGAGCGCGAGGCCCGCGCCGCCGGTCGCGGCGACGAGCGCGCGGTAGGCCTCGTCGGCCCCCGCCGTCTGCCCATCGAGCGCGGGGCGCCGCATCGCGCGGAGCAGCGTGTTCTTGGGCTGGTGTTCGGTCGGGACCAGCTCGAGCGCGCTCGCCTCGTAGCCCGCACGCCGCAAGAGGAGCATCCGCATCGCGTCGGTGAGGTGCGCCGCGACCTCGCGCCGCAGGTGCGGCGAGCCGTGGATGGCCTCGAACGCGCCCCCCGGGGCCTCGGCCCAGCGCCGCGACAGCTCGGCCTGGCAGCATGGCACGACGGCGATCAGCGTGGCGTCGAGCGCGACCCCGAGCGCGATCGCGTCGTCGGTGGCGGTGTCGCAGGCGTGCAGCGCGAGCAGCGCGTGGAAGTGCGGCGCGCGTCCGAAGACCTCGGCGAAGCGGGCCCGCGCGTCGGTCGCCTCGAGCAGGCCCGCGACGGGCCGCACCACCTCGCCGAGGCCTGCGAGCGCGGCGATGCGGCGCACCTCCTCGACGAGCGCGGCGTTGCGGTCGATGCCCAGCACGCGCACCCGCCGCCGAAAGCGGTGCGCGAGCACCCAGGCGACGAGGAGGGACAGGTAGCTCTTGCCGCAGGCCGCATCGAGCAGGTCGAGCTCCTCGTGCGCGGCGCTCAGCTCGACGAGCGAGGGGCCGATCGCGGCGACCATGTGGTTGACCTGCCGGTACTTGCGGATCCGATCGGGCGGGATCGAGCCGTCGTCCCGCGCGATGCCGAGCGCGCGAAGGAGCGGCGCGGCCTCGACCGGTGCAAGCAGCAGCGTCCGCTCGCCGAGGCTCGCGAGGCGCTCCTCGGTCCAGTGACGTCGGGCGCGCTCGGTGATCTCCTCGGCCCACGCGCGCGCGGTCGGGTCCATCCGCGCGCCGTCAGCCCTTCGTGGGCGCGCCCAGCTTCTCGACCATCCTCGCGCCGACCTTCGGGGGCACCAGGCGGCTCACGTCGCCGCCGAGCCTCGCCGCCTCCTTCACCAGGTTCGAGCTCACGTAGAAGTACGCGTCGTTCGCCATGAGGAAGACGGTCTCGACCCGCTCGTTGAGGTGGCGGTTCATGTTCGCCATCTGCAGCTCGTACTCGAAGTCGGCGACGGCGCGCAGCCCCCGCAGCACGACCCGCGCGTTCTTCTTCTTGCAGTACTCGACGAGCAGTCCGTCGAACGAGTCGACCTCGATCTTCGGCTCGTCGGCGAGCTCTTCGCGGATCATGTCGACCCGCTCCTCCACGGTGAAGAGGGCGTCCTTGCGCGGGTTTCTCAGGACCGCGACGATCAGCCGATCGAAGCAGACGAGGCCGCTCCGGATGATCGAGAGATGGCCGTTCGTCATCGGATCGAACGAGCCGGGGTAGATGGCGACGCTCATCGAGGGCTCACTTCCGCCGCATCGCGGCGCGCCACCGTAGCATGGCCCTCCCAGGCGACCGAGTTCGCCGCGTCGGCGGTATCCTCGCCGGGGTGAGCACCTCCGCGTCCGTTCTCGTCCGCCGCGTCGAGATCGTCCGCCGCACCCTCGGCGAGCGCATCCGCCGCTGGGCATGGGGCGCGTTCGCCGCGGGCAGCGCGCTGACCGGCGCCGGGTTCACCGCCTACGGGCTCGTCGGGGCGCCCTCGTCCATGCACGCTTCCATCGCGCTCTCGATCCTCCTCGGGATCGCGGCGATCTACCTCTCGCCCCTCGTCTTCGTCGCGGGTCTCGTCGCCGGCCGTCGCCGGGCGCTGCTGGCCCGGGCGCTGCACGTCGAGGGACGTCAGCTCGTCGTCGAGGACACGTCGGGCGCGCGCATCCCCTTCGCTGGGCCCTACCGTCAGGGCGTGGTCGTGCCGGGAGGGCTCGTGGTCGAGGGCGCGTCCGGCCGCGAGCTGCACGCGACGCTCGAGGGGGCAGTGGCCACGGCCGTCATCGACGCCCTCGACCTCGAGGCCGCGAAGCGCCGCTTCACGTTTCGCTGGCAGAGCGACGCCGAGCGGGTCTTCTCGTGGATCGCCGGCACCCTCGGCTTCGGAGCCCTCGCCTCGCTCCCCGTCGTGCTCGTTCCGACCTCCTCGACGCACTACGGCGCGGCGATGGGCTGCGCGATGTTCTCGATGCCGGTCGTCTTCTCCGAGCTGGCCTCGCGGTTCTGGGCGCAGCGCTCGCTGTCGATCGGCCTCGACGGGCTCGAGGCCCAGAGCCGTCGGGGCAAGCGCTTGGTGCGCTTCGCCGACGTCGCGAGCGTCACCGCCGAAGGTGGCTCGGAGCTGCTCGTCACCTTGCGCGACGGGACCGAGCACCGCTTCTTCGCCGACCCGAAGGACCCTGCCGAGCGCGCCGCGATCGAGGACCGCATCCGCGAGGCGATGGCGGTGGCGCGGAGCAAGGAAGGCCAGGGCAGCCTTGCGGGCGCCCTGCTCGAGCGCGCCGGTCGCACGCTCCCCGAATGGCGGGACGCGGCGGCGCGCCTCCTCACCGCTGCGACGGGCTTCCGCGACGCGACGATCGGCGCCGAGGAGCTCGGCGCGGTGCTCGACGACGCGAGCGCCCCTGCCGAGCAGCGGGTCGCCGCGGCCATCGCCCTCGCGCACGTGGTCGAGCATCGCGCTCGGGTGCGCGTGGCCGCCGACACCGCCGTGAGCCCCAAGCTGCGGATCGCGCTCGAGGGTCTCGCCGAGGGCAGGCCCGACGACGAAGCGCTCGCCGCGGCCCTCGCGGAGCATGCCCAGCGCGAGGAAGCGTCGAAGACCGGCGCACGCCCGACGTAGGACCCGCCGGGCCCGATCCCGCAGCCGAGCTTCTCGCCGATGCGCCGCCCCGGGGCGCGCGACCGGAGCCATGGGCAGCTCGGGCTCGATCCGCCCTGATCCGGCTCAGCCGGCGGGCTGGAAGAACGCCACCGCCGAGTCGCCGTAGCGGTAGGCGGCCTCCACGGTGAGGCCGGCGATCGCAGGGACCGCATCGCGCGCCTCGTGCACCACCACGAGCCTGCCTTCGGCGGACAGGAGGCCTGCCCCGACGAGCGCGCCGAGCGCCTCGGCGGCGCGGGCGAGCTCGGCCCACGGCGGGTCGGCGAGCACGAGGTCGAAGGGGCCGCCGAGTCGGTCGATGGCGGTCTTGCGCGCGACGTCGAGCACGATGGCGCGGTGCGCGGCGGAGAGCCCCAGCGTCTTCGCGTCGGCCTCCATCGCCCGCACCGCCTTCGGATCGCGGTCGACCGAGACCGCCTCGGCGGCGCCGCGCGACAGCGCCTCGAACGCGAGCGCGCCGGTCCCGGCGTAGAGGTCGAGCACGCGCTGGCCCTCGACCGCCCCGCGGGCGGCGAGCGCGGAGAACATCGCCTCGCGCACCCGCTCCGCGGTGGGCCGGGTCGCATCCCCTTTCGGCCCAGCGAAGCGGCGACCGGACAGTGTTCCTCCGACGACGCGCATGCGCCGGCTCAGGCCTCGTCGCCGAAGATCACGCCGAGCGCGCGGGCGGCCTGCACCATCTGGCTCGACGGCGAGACGCGCTTGGGCTCGCGGATCGCCTCGGCGATCGGGATCGAGACGATCTGCTCGCCGCGCAGCGCGGTCATCTCGCCCCACTTGCCCGCCGCGACGAGGTCGGCCGCGGCCTGGCCGTAGCGGGTCGCGAGGATGCGGTCGTAGCTGGTCGGCGTGCCGCCCCGCTGCACGTGGCCGAGCACGGTGGTGCGGATCTCGGCGTCCGTCATCCGGTCGAGGATCTCCTCGACCCGCCGCGCCGCGCCCATGAGCCGGGGCATCGCGCCGAGCTGGTGCTCGGCGATGCTCGCGCCGCCGCCGAGCGGCTTGGCGCCCTCGGAGACGACGACGAGCGCGTGCATCTGCCCGCGGCGCTTCTTCTCCTCGAGCATCCGCGCGACGGGCTCGAGCCGGTAGGGGATCTCGGGCAAGAGGATCGCGTCGGCGCCGCCGGCGATCCCGGCGTGCAGGGCGATCCAGCCAGCGTCGCGTCCCATCACCTCGACGAGCATCACCCGGTCGTGGCTCGCGGCGGTGTCGCGCAGGCGGTCGAGCGCCTCGGTCGCGATGTGCACCGCGGTGTCGAAGCCGAAGGTCTGATCGGTCGCGCCGAGGTCGTTGTCGATGGTCTTGGGCACGCCGATCACCGGCAGGCCCACCTCGATGAACTTCTGTGCGATCCGCATCGATCCATCGCCGCCGATGGAGATCACGCCCTCGAGCTTCAGCTTCTTGGCGTTCGCGACGACCGTCGCCGACACGTCGGTCTCGCGGGCCTTGCCGTTCTCGTCCTTCACCACGAAGCGGAACGGGTCGTTCTTGTTGCTCGTGCCGAGGATCGTGCCGCCGCGGGTGAGGATCCCCGAGACCGCCTTGCTGTCGAGCCACACGTTGCCGTTCGGGCCGCGGTAGTCGAGGTCGATGAGACCCGAGTGTGCGTCCTCGATGCCGAGGACCTCGTAGCCGTACTTCTCGGTGAGGGTGAGGACGGCGGCCCGGATGACCGCGTTGAGGCCCGGGCAGTCGCCGCCGCCGGTGAGGATGCCGACCCGCTTGGACATGCCGCGCATCGTCGCAGATCGCGGCGGCCGGGGGAACGGCGGTGCGCCCTCGGCGAGCTGCCGTGCCTCGATGCGGCCCCGCGAACCGGTGGCCGCATGCGGACCCGATCTCGTTCCGGGTGGTGGTTTGCGATAGCCTCCCCGGAATGAGCCGCTGGGTATTCTTCCTCGTCGCCCTCTTCGTCCTGCTGCCCGCGCCCGCGCGCGCCGCGAACATCCTCTTCGTCTCCGACTCCGGCGCCGACCTCGGCATCGCGACCGCGCTCATGGCCGACGGCCACACGGTGACGACCATGTCGGGAGGCTTCGCGGGGGGCACGAACCCCGCGCTCACCGCCGACCTCGGCGACTACGACGCGGTCTACTGGAGTCAGGACGGCTCCGGCGGCGGCGACGCCGTGACCGACGCGACGCTCTTTGCGAACCTCGTGGACTACGTGTCGGCGGGCGGACGCGTCTTCGTGACCGGCTACGACAGCGTCGCGAGCCCCAGCGACCCGATGCTCGTGGCCTTCCTCGGCGCCACCGGCTCGTCGGATGTGGTCGGCGCGCCCGGTCCGGTGCTCGACGTCGACAACAGCCTCACGACCGGGGTCGTCGACATCCGCGGGGTCACGCCGACGGGCGGCGTCGGCGACACCGACCACCTCACCGGCCTGACCTCGGACACGGTCGCGGTCTGCAACTCGGCGAGCGGGGGCGGCTCGCAGTGGACCTTGCGGGCGCTCGGCAGCGGGGAGATCGCGTACATGTCCAACGGCAGCTCGAGCGGCTCGTGGACCGCGACCGGCGCGGGCGGCGTGGGCGCGTTCAACGCCGCGATCCGGAATTTCGCCGCTGCCGCCGAGGCGGCCTCGAGCCAGCCGGGCGCGCCGGAGATCGAGTTCTCCCGGGTCGGCTCGTTCGACGAGGGCGAAGAGATCGTGCTCGAGGTGACGGTCACCGATCTCGAGGGCGATCCCTTCACGTTCTCGTGGGACCTCGACGGCGACGGCAGCTTCGGCGAGATGCCGGGGGCGACGACGTTCACCGTCCCGGCCGGCACCACCGACGGCCCCAGCACCATCGAGGTCTCCGTCGAAGCCAGCGACGGTACCGCCACCGCGAGCCGAAGCCGGACGCTGCGCGTGGTGAACGTGGACCCGATGATCACCTCGTCCCCGCCGACGATCGTCAGCGTGGGTGCGCCGATGCGCTACCGCGTCACGGTGGAGGATCCGGGCGGCGACCTCGATCCGCCGTCCTTCACCTTGGTCGCGGGTCCCGGCTCCGCGTCGTTCAGCGGCGACACGCTGCTCTGGACGCCGACGGACGCCGAGGTGACGATGGGCGACGAGCGCGTGCGCTTCGAGATCGCGGTCGCGGACGGCGACATGGGCGCCGCGACGCAGAGCTGGGAGATGCAGGTCTCGCCGAACCGGCTGCCGAGCTCGCCGCGCCTTCTCTATCCGATCGGTAACATCTCGATCCTCGACACGACCCCGCGCCTGGCCGTGGAGGACGCGGTCGATCCCGACTTCGGCGACACGCTCACGTACTTCTTCGAGCTCGATGACGAGGAGACCTTCGCCGAGCCGGTGCTCGCGCGGGGCGAGATGATCCCCGAGGCGCCCGGCTTCACCGCCTACGAGATCGACGAGCCGCTCGCGCCGGGCCGCTACTACTGGCGGGCCTGGGCCTTCGATGGTTTCGCCGAGTCGCCCGAGCGCGGCATGGCGAGCTTCAACGTGGTGAGCATCGAGGTCCCCGACGCCGGCCCCGCGACCGACGCGCCCGTCGAGCGTCCGGACGCCGGCGCTCCGCTGTCCGCGGGCCGCGGCGGATGCGCCTGCGCCGCCTCCGGGCAGCGTCCGCCGAGCGCGCTGCTCGCGCTGCTCGTCCTCGCGCTCGCCGTGCCGCTCGCTCGCCGTCGCTCCTCGGCGCGCTGAGCGCGGGACGGGCGCGCGGCTCCGATGCGGCGCGGCGTCGCGGGCGATCGGCGGTGCCCCGCCGATCCGCGACCCTCAGCGGCCGAGCCGGCGGTCAGGGGCGAAGGTGGGTGAGCGCGTCGAGCCACGGCGGGTGCACGTTCGGCACCTCGACGTCGGCGAAGAACACGACGAGGTGGAACATGATCGGGGCCGCGAACGCGATCGAGTCGAGGCGGTCGAAGACGCCGCCGTGGCCCTCGATCGCGGCGCCCCAGTCCTTGGCGCCGAGGCTGCGCTTCACGGCCGACATGACGAGACCCCCGAGAAAGCCCGTGGCGACGATGACCAGGCTCAAGAGGCACGCGCCGCCCGGGCCGAAGGGCGTCACCGAGTAGAGCGCGGTGCCGACGAGCACGGCCGAGAGGCCCCCGCCGAGCAGCCCCTCGACGGTCTTCTGCGGGCTGATCGTCGGCGAGACCTTGTGCTTGCCGAAGAGCTTTCCGAACACGTACTGAAAGACGTCCGAGAGCTGCGCGACGAGCGCGAGGAAGAACGTGAGCCGGCCGCTGCCGGAGGGGAATCCGGCGATCGGGACGTACTGGAGCATCGGCACGTAGCTCACGAAGTAGACGGCCACGAGCACGCCCCACTGGATCTTCGCGCTGCGGTCGAGGAAGCGGGCCGGCTCGCCGCGGAGCGCGAGGAGCACCGGGATCGCGACGAACGCGTACACCGGCACGAAGATCAGGAACATGACGTACCAGCCCATCGCGGCGAACGCGTACTGGAGCGGTACGACGAAGAAGAACGCGAACACGAGCGCGCCGTGATCGGCGCGGTGCGTGGGCGTCAGGGTGAGCAGCTCGCGCAGCGCGAGCGCGGAGAGCAGGGTGTAGAGGGCGAAGAGACCCAGCGGACCGACCACCGAGGTCCCGGCGATGATCGCCACCATCACCCACCACGCGCGGACCCGCGCGGCGAGGTTCTTCACCGTGTCGCTCACCCCCTCGGGGCGCCGGCGCTGCCGGACCCAGAGGACCGTGGCCACGAGCGTGCCGAGCACCAGCACGGCGAGCACCACGCCGAAGACGAGCAGGAGTTGCGGATCGCGTGTCACCGGGCGGCCTCCGAGGGAGCGTCGTCGTAGGCGTCGCCGGCGAGGGCGATCACCTCGGCCCGCGCGTGGGCCAGGAAGTCGGCGCGGGCCGCCTTCGGGTCGTCGTGGGGCGGCGAGGGCGCGAGCGGCGTCCCCACCTTCACCGAACAGAGCAGCGGCACCGGCAGCAGCTCGCCCTTCGGCAGGATCCGGCCGGGGTTCTGCAGGTACACCGGCACGAGGGGCAGCTCCGGGCGCGCGACCCGGAGGGCGTGGAGGCCGGCCTTGAACGGCGCGATGCGGCCATCGACGCTGCGCGTGCCCTCGGGGAACAGCAGCAGGGCGTCGCCCGCGTCGAGGGCGCCGAGCATCTGCTCGATCGGGTCCTCGCTGCGGTCCTCGCGCTTGCGGGCGATGAGCAGCGCGTTCAGCACCCGCTCGGCCACCCAGCGGTGCGCGCGGGTCTTGCCCCAGTAGTCGAGGGCCGCGACGGGACGAAAGCGCGCGCGGACCTCGGCCTCCATGGCCGCCCAGAGGATGAGCGTGTCGAAGTGCGATGCGTGGTTCGCGAAGGCGACGAAGGGCGGGCCCGGCAGCTCCTCCTTCACGATCGGCCGCACGCCGACGAAGAGTCGGACGAAGAACACGAGGAGCACCCGCACCATCGTCGTCGTCACCGGGCGCCCTCCGGTTGGTCGCTCGACGCGGCGGGCCTCCTCTTGCCTTCGCGCAGCGCCCGCGCGATGCCGCCGAGCCGCCGCGCGGCCGTCACCAGCGCACCGAGCGTCACGACTGCGAGGGCGAGCACGAGCACCCGCGGGGGCATCGCGAGGGCCTGTTCGGCCGCGGCCAGCAGCGCCGCCACGGTCACGGCGAACATCCGGTGCTGCTTCGCGAACGGCCCCCCGAAGTCCTGCGTTCCGAGGAGGGCGCCCCCCACGAAGCGCACGTAGGCGGTGAGCGCGGCCAAGAGCGCGGCGAGGTAGCCGAGCGGCTCGCCGAAGGGCAAGCCGCCGCGCGCGGCGCCGAGCTCGGCCGCGTAGCCGAGGCCGATGAGGAAGAGCGAGTCCGCGATGCGATCGGGCACGTCGTTGTAGAGGTCGCCGACCGGGCTCTTGGCCCCGCCCTCGACGGCCATCAGGCCGTCGATCAGGTTCGCCACGAGCCGCAGCTGGACCGACACCGCGCCGAGCACGAAGAGCCCGATCGACGCGGCGTCCTGCCGCATCCCTGCGCCGACGAAGGAGGCCGCGCCGACGAGCGCGAAGAGCACGCTCGAGGCCGAGACCTGGTTCGGGGTGATGCCGGCGCGGACCAGCGCGAGCGCGAGGCGGGTGGGCCAGCGGAAGCTCCGCGCGGCGATGGGACGGCGATCCACGCGCGCAGGCTACTACGTCATGGCGGACGCGCCGCAGCGCCTGTGCGGGCGGTGCGCCATGGGTCCGCGCAGCGCCGCCCGCGCCGGCGGAGTCACTCGATGGCGAAGGTGCGCGCGGGCAGCACCGTCATCGCCTCGGGCCGCTCGGCGTCGTGCGCGACGGCGGCGAGTCCGCGCACCTCGCCGGCCGCGGTCCACACGAGGGGCAGCGGCAGAATCGCCACCGTGCCGGCGCCCATCGGGCGCAGCTCGAGGCGGACGAGGGCAGGGCGACGCGCCTCGGCCGACACCACGCTGGGCGCGGCGCGGAGCGCGCGGAGCAGCGCCTCGTCGGCGACGACGCCGGCCGGCAGTTGCAGGTGCAGGACCGGCCGCGCGACCGCTGCGGTCGCGGTGACCGCGAGCTCGAGGGCCGCGAGCCGGTGCAGGCTCCCCGGCTCTCCGTCGAGCGAGAGGGTGAAGGGCGCGTCGGTGCGGGCCTCGAAGGGCACGCCGTAGACCGCCTCGAGGCGGCCGATGACGAGGCCCTCGCTGTGCACCCGTGCGCGGAGCTCGCCCCCGGCGCGGGCGCCCTCGATCGGCACGACCGCCACGCCGCCGGCGAAGCTCGGCGCGAGCTCGCCGCCGCCCACGTCGAGCCGCACCCGCGGCGGCTCGGCCCCGAGCACGCCGTATGCGCCGAGCGCGAGCCACCAGAAGAGCGGCTCGCCGCCCCGCGACAGCACGAGGTCCTCGCGCAGGGCGAGCGCGCGCACGAGGTCCTCGGCGAGCGCGTCGTCGCCGACTTGGTGCGCCGCGACGGCGAGGGCGAGCGACGCGGTGAGCTGCTCGAGGGGCCCCGGTCGGGCCGCGCTCGGGGCGACGAGCCGGCCGCCCCGCACCGGGACGAGGTGCGCCGCCGCCCGCTCGTACATCGCCAGGGCGCGGGCATCGCGCGGGTCGGCGGCGAGCAGCGCCGCGGCGGTGCGGGCCATCACCGCCGGCTCGTCCGGGTGCGTGCGCAGGGCGCGGCGCAGCGAGGTGCGGAGGCGGCCGCCGAAGGCCGCGACGGGATCGGTGCTCGCCTCCTCGCCGCTCGCCGGATCGTAGACGCCGCCGGGGGCGATGGCGGCGAGCACCGCGGCCATCCCCCGGTAGCCGCCGGCGACCGGGTCGTCGTCGGGGAACGTGGGCCACGCGTAGGCCAGCGCGCTGCGCGCCCGGTCGCGCGCGTCGGCGGCGTCGCGGTCGGCCTCGTCGGCCCCCGCGAGCGCGACGAGCGCGCATGCGGTCGAGAGGTTCGCGTCGGCGCCCGCGAACGAGCCGCCCGACTCGCTGCGCAAGAGCGAGGCGCGCAGCTCCTCGTCGAGCGGTCGGCCGGCCATCGCGAGCGACCAGGCCAAGAGCGCCGGGTCCTCTTCGCGGACCTCGCTCAGGTCGGGATCGTAGGCCAGGCCGTCGGGCGCGAGCAGCACGAGGCGCGCGAGGACCCCTTCGGCCGCGGACGGCACGGGCAGCACCGCCTCGTAGGAGGCCCCCGGCGCGGCGAGGCCGGCGCTCCGGGTGCGGATCGGATGCCGGCCCGCGTCGACCGCGAGCCCGTGCCGGAGCGTGCGGACCGCGCCGCCCGCCTCGGCGATGCGGAGCACCAGGTGGCCGTGACCGGGAGCTTCGCCGGAGAGCTCGAGCGAGACCGGCGCGCTCGTGCCCGCCCGGATCGCGAGCGTCGTCTCGGCCGCGGCGCCGAGGCTGGCGCGCAGCGGGCCCTCGGTGAGGGCGCCCAGCGTGACGCTCCGATCGCGCTCGGAGACGTTCGTGACGAGCACTTCGTAGCGCAGCGCTTCGCCGACCCGCACCCGCGGCGGCAGCCGCCGCTCGACGAGGAACGGTGAGCCGGCCAGCGTCGTCTCGACGTCCACCGCGAGCGAGCCCTCCGCGTCCGTGCCGATCACCGCGACGCCCCAGGTGCGCGGCTCGTCGTCGAAGGGCACCGGCACGCTCGCCCCGTCGAGCGCGCGCAGCTCGCCGAGCACGAAGTCCGCCGGCCGATCGGGCCGCCGCAGGCCGAGGGGATCGAGGATCTCGGGCAGCCGTGAGGGCAGCTCGCTCCACACCGAGAGCGAGACCGTCGCGCCGGCCTCTTCGGCCGAGGCCGGCACCGCCTCGACGTAGCCCTCGGTCGCGCCGGAGGCTGCGAGGAGCTCCACCGTCGCGCGCCCGAGCTCGACGCCGCGCAGGCGCGCGACGAGCGCGTCCTCGCCCACCGCCTCGGCGTAGGGGCTGCCGCTCGGCAGCACCCGGGCGCTCGGATCGTAGAGGTCGTCGCCGTTGCCGATCCGCCCGTCGGGGCCCGGCGAGGCGACCTCCCAGCCGCTCAGCGGGCTCCAGCCGCCGAAGCGGGGTCGCGCCACCGCCCGGAGCACGAAGGGCCGGCCCCAGCCGTCGACGAGCTCGCGCGCCCCGACAGTCCCCGCGGGCAGCGCGTCGCTGTAGGTCTCGGGCAGCGCGCGGAGCCACGTCGACGGGTCGCCGAGGCGCGCCCACGGCAGATCGAAGCCGTTCTGCTGCACGAAGCTCCGCAGCGCGACCATGATGCGGAAGAGCCGCTCGCGGGTGATGCGGCGCGCGACGTTGTCGTAGGTGAAGGCCGGATCGAAGGCCCGCAGCGCGTCCGCGGTGAGATCCTCGCCCCCGAGACCGGTCGCGCCCTCGGCGCCGAGCCAGCCCGACTCGGCGACCGAGGCGAGGATCTGCGCGTTGAAGTCGAAGCGCCCGCCGGCCTCGACCGCCACGTCCTCGATCCGCTCGGGCACCGCCTCGGCCACCCGCCGCTCGATCGCCGAGAAGACCAGCGCGAGCCGGCCCGTCACGAAGCGCGCCTGCGAGCGCCACGGGTCCCGCAAGAGGCCGAGGGCGACCGGATCGGCGGGCGCGGGGACCGGGGTGAGCGCGCCGCCGCGCAGCACGAAGGGCGCGCCGACGTCGCGGGTGGTGCGCGCCGCGAGCGCGCCAGCGAGGAGGGCCTCGGTGGCTCCTGGCAGGGCCCCGAGCTCGGGGAAGGGACTGCGGCCGCCGGCCATCGCGCCAGCGAGCGGAGCGAGCTCGTCGAGCGGCAGGCCGATCACGTAGGCGCGCGCCCCGGACCGGCTCGGCAAGCGCAGCGCGCCGCCCTCGAGCCGGGCATCCAGCGTCCAGCCTACCCGCCCGACCCACACCATCGCCGCGCCGCCGCGCACCTCGCGCCCCTCGGCGCCGTGCAGCGGGCGTGCCCGCACGAGCAGCGGCTCGGTGCCGATTCCCGCGGGCAGCGGGATGCTCAGGCGGCTCTCTCCAGCGGCGATCACCCGCTGCGCGACGGCCTCGGCCCCGTGCTCTGCGGCGAGGCGGATGACGCTCACCGCGACCGGCAGCCGCACGCTGGCCACCCGCGCGATCTCGAGCTCCAGGCTCCCGCCGGGCGCCACGACCGGGTGCGCGGCGCGGACCCGCAGGGTGCCGTCGGGGTCGAGCGGGACGCACGCGCTGACGACCGCCGCGCCGGCGGCGTGCAGGGCGATCTCGGTGGCCGCCTCACCGCCGCAGTTGTCGGTCGCCGCGAGCTCCTCCTCGTACGCCTCGTCCTCGCTCGCCTCGGGTCGCCGCGCGGGCCGGGGGGCGTCGCCGACCGCGACGTCGAAGACCGCCACGCCGCTCGCGTCGGTCGTCGCGCTCAGGGTGCCGATGCGCGGGCCGCTCAGCTCGACCGCCACGCCGGCTGCGGCCGGGCGGCCGTCCACCGTCACGACGCGGGCCCAGATGCGGCCGCCGAGGGCCGGGACGAGCGCCCCGCCTTCGACCGCGAAGGAGGCCGCGCGCTCGACGCGGGCGATCCGGAGCGACGTGTTCGCGGCGCCGGCGCCGATCGCCTCGCGGCCGCAGCGCACGCCCACCGTGACGTCGGAGAGCACGCTCGGCGAGTCCGGCACGCGCACCACGAAGCGCGCCCGCCCGCGCGCGTCGGTGCGCTCCTCGTGGTCCGAGCCGGCCGTGCCGAAGCCGTTCGTCGCGCAGACGGCACCGCTCACCGGGCGGCCCTCGCCGGTGCGGACGACGACGTCGATCTCCACCGAGCTCGCGGGCTCGACGACCCGGCGGCCGGGGGCGATCGCCACGAGCAGCGGCGTCGTCGAGGGACGGGCGACGCGGACGCTCGCCGAGCTCGAGAGGCAGCGCAGGCCGTCCTCGTCGCAGCGCTGCGCCACGACCGAGACCGCCGTGCTGCGCTCGTCCGGCAGGGCGAACACGTGGGCGAAGAGCCCAGCCTCGTCGGTGACGACCTCGACCGGCGGCAGCAGCGTCCGCGCGGACTCGTCGCGCAGCGTCAGGGTCACCCGCGCGCCGGGCAGCGGCGCGCCGGTACGGCGATCGAAGAAGGTCCCGGCCGCGGGCACCCGGCCGCCGGGTGGGATCGCCGCGCGGAGGATCGCGACGTCGAGCTGGCGCGGCTCGTAGGTCCCGATCGACAGCTCGAAGCGCCGCTGCACCGCCCCGGAGACCGCCCGGAGCACGATCCCGAACACGTCCGGTGCGTCCTCGGGCACCGGCAGCTCGACGAGCACGCGGCCGTGGGCGTCGGCGTTCACCGAGAGCGGGCGCGCGGTCGGATCGATCGAGCTCGTCACCTCGATGCGGGCGCTCCGGGGCAGGCGCAGTTCGGAGAGGCCGAGCACCTCGTAGAGCGTCGCGGTGAAGCGGAGCGTGCCGCCGCGCGCCGCGGTCAGGCCTCCGTCGAGCGCGAGCTCGAGGCCGCTGACCTCGCCGCGCACCCGGGCCCGGCCGGCGGTCTGGGCCTCGGCGGTTCCGGCGAAGGCGAGGAGCGCGACGAGCAGAAGGACGAGGCGGCTGGGCATGGTGGACCGGTCGGGCGAGGGGGCAGGGAAGGGCGCGCGGGGAGAGCTCATCGGACCGACTCCACGAGGCGGCGGGGCAGCGGGACGACCGGCGGCGGCACCGGCGTGGGGGCGCCGGGCACCACGGCGTCCTCCACCGCAGGCTCGGGGCCCTCGTCCGGCAGCGTCAGCTCGCGCGAGGGCAGCACGGCGTAGCTGCGCTGGGCCCCGCGCCGGCTCTCGGCGTCGTCGAAGGCGCTCACGCCGAGGCCGCGGAGGGTGCCGCCGACCGACCAGCGGCTGCGGATCGGCAGGCGGATCGAGGCGCCGGGGGCGAGCGGGCGCAGCGCGAGCCGCAGCACGTTGCCCTCCATCGCCGGCGGCTCCGCGAGGAGCGAGGCGAGCCCTTCGCGGGTGGGCTCGTCGAGCTCGGTGCCGGCTGGCATCTGGATCTCCACCACCGGTCTGACCACGACCCGTGTGCCTCGGTTCCGGATCCGGAGCGAAAGCGCGGAGCGGGTCTCCCGCGCGCCGGCCTCGCCGCTCCACTCGAGGGCGAGCCGGGCGGCGCTCGCGGGGGGCGTCGACCAGGGTACGGCGTAGCGGCTCTGGACCTCGAGCACGGCGATCGCGCCCTCGGCGAGGGTCACGGTCACCGCGTGCGCCCCTGGTCGGGCGAGCACGTCCGAGCTCGCCACGAGGCTGCCCGCGGGGCCTGCCCCGAGCTCGACTGGCCTGCCGTCCACCTCCAGCGTCGTGCCGGCGAGCCCGCTGCCGGTGGTGATCAGCGAGGCCGCGCCGCACGCCAAGGCGCGCGCGCGGGTGCTCCAGCTGCCTGCGCCCCGGGCGACGTCGGCCATCGCCCGCAGGATCGGTAGCGCGTCGGCGTGCCGGCCGCGGCCGATGTAGGCCAGCGCGAGCAGCGCGCTCGGGTGGATGCGCGGCTCGATCGAGCCGTCGTCCCCGTCGGGCTCGAGCCAGGCCAGCTCGCCGACCCGGATCACCGAGCGCTCGGTGCGGCGCAGCATCTCGTCGGCGCGGGCGGCGTCCGCGGGCGCGGCGCCCGTGAGCGCGAGCGCGGCGGCGACCCGCGCGAAGGTCTCGGGCTGATCGACCGGCAGCGCGCCCTCCGCGCTCGCGGCCGCCCGCAGGACCTCGGCGACGGCCTCGAGGTCGGCGCGCAGCGCGGGCCGGCCCGCCGAGCGCAGCGCGGGCGCCAGGCCGAGGAGCACCCACGACGCCTCCTCGCTCGAGATCGGCGGCGCATAGGCCCCGTAGTACGACGCGTAGAGCTCGCTGCGCGGACCGACCCCGAGCTGGTCCGACAGAAAGCGCAGGATCGCCCGCGCCTCGTCGTCGGTCAGCATCTCGTCGTCGAAGAGGGCCCCGAGGACGAGGGCCATCTGCAGGTTGCTCCGCCCGAAGTAGTCGCGCGGGTCCCCATAGCCGGTCATGCGCGACCAGACCGCGAGCTGCGTGGCGAGCTCCGGAGGGATGCGCTGGCCGGCGAGCGCGATCGCCCAGCCTGCCCACGGCGGATCGCCCGCGCCCCACTCGACCGGCGCCCCGAAGATCGCCCCGGCGATGCGCAGGCGGAGCTCGGCGGGCCCGCGCCCCTCGGCCTCGGCGGGCAGCTCGAGCGTGACCGCGGCGCGGCCCTCGACGAGCAGCTCGGTCCCGTCGCGCACGAGCCGGGCGTCCTCGACCACGGTGAGCGGCCGGCGCACCGCATCGAGCGCGGCACCGCCTTCGGTGCGGCGGCAGGTGACGACGAGCGCGCCCGCGCCCGCCGCCGTCGGCCTCACCTCGAGGACCGCGTCCCGGGCCTCGCCCGGGGGCACCTCGAGCGGCGTCGGCTCGCCGAGCGTCACCGCGAGCCCGCCCTCGCCCGTCACGTCGAAGCGCGCGGCGAGCATCGTGGTGCCGCGGTTCAGGACCCGCACCGGCAGCCGGAGCACGTCGCCCACGATCGCGACCTCGGGCACCGGCGCGTCGATCTCCGCCTCCTGCTCGACCCGCACCGCGGTCCGTCCGGAGCTGATCCAGCCCGAGCCGCTCCAGCCGATCGCCTCGATCCGGTAGGTCGTGATGGCGTCCGCGAGCGGGACCTCGACGGTGGCGCGGCCGGCGGCGTCGAGCGCGACCTCGCCGACGAAGTGCAAGGTCGCCGGGAAGTCCTCGCGGATCACCGCGGCCATCGCCGCGAAGCGGCCATCCATGACCGCGCTGGCAAACGCGGCCTCGTCGTCGCGCGCGGCTGGGCTCTCGGCGCTGCGTCGCTCCGCGCGCCCTTCGAGGACGCCACCCGACTCCATGGCCATGCTCGGCGCGGGGGGCATCGCGGAAGGGTAGGCCTCCTCGGCGTACCCTTCCGCGTAGCCGGCGTCCCCGTAGCCGCCCCCCATGGCGGCGACGCCCGCGCCCCGGGTCATCTCGCTGATCGATGCGGTCACCACCGCGCCCTCGCGCTCCTCCTCGGCGGCGAGGCCGAGCCGGCCATAGGCCTGCGCCATCCCGACGAGGACCTGCGTGCCGGGCGCGATGCGCGAGAGGCTGGCCATCAGCGCGTCCTCGCCCGAGGCGACCGCGTAGGGCGTCCCCGAGGGCACCACGCGGGCGAACGGGTCGCGCACGTCGTCGGCGTTGCCGGCCACGCCATCGGGGCCCGGCGAGCTCAGCTCGAGGTCCAGCGCCCGCTCGGAGAACACCACCGCGGGCAGCCGCCCGGTCACCTGTCGCAGCGCGTAGGGGCGGCCCCAGGGATCGTTGAGCTGCTCCTGGGTGACGAGACCGAGCGAGACGAGCAGCGAGAGCCACCGCTCCGGCGGCTGCCCCGCCGAGGCCCGCGCGGCGTCCGGATCGTCGGGGTTGCCGAGGCGCGCGAGGGCGAGCAGCAGGAACACCAGGCGGCTCCGCGCGATGCGCCTCGCGGCGCTGTCGAAGGAGAAGCTCGGGTCGGCGTCGTGCAGCATCGCCGGCCGCACCGGCAGGCCCCCGAGCGTGAGCGCCGTGCCGCCGCCGCCGAGCTCCTCGAGCACCTGCAGCGCCTCGGGGGTGAAGTCGGGCCGGACGCCGCCCCGCACGACCCGCGCGCGCGCCTCGGGATCCCAGCCCGCAGCCTCGCCGAGCAGCGCCTCGAGCTGCATCATCCAGTCGCCGAGGCTGCCGCGGATCAGCGCCTCGCGGCCGGCGATGGGATCGCGGAGCAGCCCCTCGACGCCGCTGTTCCAGGACACTTCGTCCCAGGGATCGGTGACGATCGGCGGGGCCCCGACCACCACGCCGTCCGGGGACGAGGCGGCCGCCATCGCCGCGCGCAGGAGCAGCTGATCGCCTGCCGCCACCGGCCCGGTCCCGGCGCCGCGCAGCTCCGCGGCGACCACCTCCATCGCCCAGTCGCTCTCGCCCGCGTGCTGCGCCTCGTCGCGGGCCACCAGCGTCGCCCAGCCGCCGCCGGCCGGCGCCGCGCTCGCGCTCAGCTCGATGCGGGCGGTCTCGCGCACCCGGTGCAGCGACGCGTCGGGCCGCAGCGCGAGGGAGAACGCGTCCGCCGGCCGCACCAGGATCGCCGCGCGGCTGCCGGTGCCGAGCAGGGTCTCACCCTCCTCGTCGAGCGCGCCG
>Ga0209972_10000873_pt1 | contig 29211 bp, 26 predicted proteins | sample NOAtaG_7_FD_187302 | JGI IMG/M metagenome (GOLD analysis project Ga0209972, IMG submission 187302) | Freshwater lake microbial communities from Lake Erie, under a cyanobacterial bloom - NOAA_Erie_Diel1S_2200h metaG (SPAdes) (version 2) | ecosystem: Environmental > Aquatic > Freshwater > Lake ...
CAGCGTCTCGGCGAGCTGCGCGTCGAGCACCGGCCCGGTCACCCGCACGAGGGGCTCGTGGGGAAAGACCACCTCGCCCTCGGCGACGGCCTCGACGTCGCCGCGGAAGCGGAAGCGGCCGAGCCGCTCGAGGAACGCCGCGTCGAAGAGCGGCGCGCCGTCGGCCCCGGTGAGACCGGAGAGGAAGTGGAGGTCGCCCGCGTCGAAGGCAAGCTCCTCGAGCATCGTGAGCGCCTCGTCGATGCCCGCCGCGAGGGCGTAGCTGCCGCCGAAGGGCGCCCGGCGGAAGAACATCGAGAAGGACGCCACGCGATCGGCCGTGCCGGCCCGGTGGTGCCCGTAGGCCATCGTGAGCTGGTAGAGGTCGGTCAGCAGCCCGAGCGCGGGCCGAAGGCGGGCGCTCAGCGCGTGCGGAGGCGGGGGCTGCGCGGAGGCCGGTAGCGACGCCGTCGTCATGACTTGGTGTGTACGGCACACCAAGCATCGTGTCAAGGGGACACTAAGTGAAGGCGGCGCTCCCGCCCCGCGCCCGCGGGCGACGGGCTGCTCAGCGCTCGCGGCCGGCGTAGAGCGCGTCCGCCGCGAGCTGGGCGTCGAAGAGGCCGAGTTCCACCGTCTCCCCGGGGCCGGCCTCGCGGAGCAGCCAGCCCTCGCCGCTGCGGGTGAAGACCTCCACCCGCTCCTCGCTCGCATCGACGAGGACGTAGGCGCGGAGGCTCGTCAGGCGCCGGTAGTGCTGCCACTTGTTGCCGCGGTCGTCCCCCTCGGTCGTCGGGCTCAGGACCTCGACGATCAGCGTGGGGTTGGTGATGGCGTCGCCGTCCTCGGGGTCGCGCTCGCTCGGCCCGCACACGACGGTCACGTCGGGGTAGGTGGCGCGCCCGGTGGCGCGGATGCGGACCCGCAGGTCGGAGGAGTAGACGCGGCAGCCCCGCGGTCCGAACTGGGCGGCGAGCTGGATCCCGACGGCCATGGCGAGCCGCGCGTGCTCCGGCGTGCCGCCGGCCATCGCGTAGACCTCGCCGTTCACCCACTCGTGCTTGCCCTCCGCGCTCCGCTCGAAGGCGAGGTACTCCGCGTAGGACATCCGGCCGAGCTGGGGCGCCGTGGACATGGGCCGAGGATACCCGCCCCTCACGCCGTCCGCGAGCGCACCAGGGCGACGAGACGCTCGACCACCTCGTCCTGCGCGAGTGCGCTGGTGTCGAGGCGCACCGCGTCCTCGGCCTGCCGCAGCGGCGCGATGGCCCGCATGGAGTCGCGCTGGTCGCGCTCGCGGATCTCGCTCAGCACGAGCGCGGGGTCCGGCCGCTCGCCCTTCGCCTCGAGCTCGAGGCGCCTCCTCCGCGCCCGCTCCTCGTCGCTCGCGGTGAGGAAGATCTTCACCTCCGCGTCGGGGAAGACGACCGTGCCGATGTCCCGTCCCTCGAGCACCACGCCGCCCTCGGCGCCGAGGCTGCGCTGCAGCGCGAGGAGCGCGTCCCGCACCTCCGGGTGCTTGCTGACCATGCTGGCGCCCTGGCCGATCTCCATCGTTCGGATCGCTGCGCCGGGGCGCTCGCCGTGCAGCTCGAGGTGGCTCGATCCATCCGCGTCGCGCACCCACGCGATGGCGCCGTCGCGCGCGAGCGCGTGGGCCATCGCGCCGACGGCCGGGCCATCCTGCCACGGCAGGCCGAGCCGCTGCGCCGCGAGCGCGACCGCGCGGTACAGCGCGCCGGTGTCGACGAGCGTGTAGCCGAGGCGGTCGGCAAGCTGCCGCGAGACCGTGCTCTTGCCGGCGCCGGCCGGCCCATCGATCGCCACCACGAGACCGCGCGTGCGCATGCGGGCGGGAAGGTAGCGGAAAGAAGCCTGCGTGGGCCGTCCGTCGGCCGCGCAGCCCGGTGCGCGGTGCTGCGGCGCTCGCTTCGCACCCGGCGCCCCGAACGCGGCGTTTCGTTCACGCCCCGCGGACCCTCTTTCGATGGCTGCTTTGGCCGATTGGCCGAAATTGCGAATCGGGGCCCTTCCGCGCGCACTTGGCCCGCTCGTTGCTGAACGGGCGTCCGTGTTGGTGTCCTCCGACGAACTCCTCCGCTGCGAGCAGATCGCGCTCCGCATCGCGGGCGAGGTGCGCGGGCTGCTCCTCGAGGGCTACCGCAAGGCGTCGGCGGTCCGCGAGAAGGGCACGAGCGACCTCGTCACCGAGCACGACGAGCGCTGCGAGGCGCGGGTGAAGGCGCTGCTCGCCGAGCTCGCGCCCGACCACGGTCTCGTCGGCGAGGAAGGCAGCGCCAGCGGCGGGCACGGGCGCCTCGTCTGGCACGTCGATCCCATCGACGGCACCACGAACTTCGCCCACGGCCACCCGTTCTTCTGCTTCTCGATGGGGCTCGCGCTCCGCGAGGACGGCCGGGCCGAGACGGACCGCGCGGTCTATGGCCTCGTCCTCGCGCCCGCGCTCGGCCTCACCTGGAGCGGTGGCCCAGGGATCGGCGTGCGGCGCAACGGCGAGCCGTGCCGGGTCTCGGCCACCGATCGCCTCGAGCGCGCGCTCTGCGGCACCGGCTTTCCCGCCAGCCGCATGCGCGACCCCGACAACAACTACGAGCGCTTCCTCCGCCTCGACGCAGCGACCCACGGCGTGCGCCGCTGCGGCGCGGCCGCGCTCGAGATCGCGCTCGTCGCCGACGGCGCCTACGACGCGTTCTGGGACCTCGGCCTGAAGTCCTGGGACGTGTGCGCCGGCGCCGCGCTCGTCGAGGGCGCGGGCGGCCGCACCGGCTGCCTCGACGGCTCGCCGCTCGTACTCGGCGCGCGTGAGGTCGTCTTCTCCAACGGCGCGCTCTTCGAGCCGCTCCGCGCTGCGCTCGATGGCGGCGCGCCTCTGCCCCCCCTCACGCCCGCGCTCGGCCGGGCCTTGAAAACCGTCGGACCTCTGGGATAGTCGCGCGCCCTTTTCGCCCGAGGCGCCTCGCCTCGGCCAGCGCGACCCCCGGCGTCCTCGCACCGGAACCTCATGGACACCACCACCGAGCCCCACGGCACCGCCTTCGAGCCCTTCAGCGGGGCGCGCTCGCTCCGGCGCACGCCGTACCCGAAGCTCGTCGGGCAGGGGCTGCTCGCGGCGGCGAAGGTGCGGGTCGCGCTGTGGGACCGCGCCCTGAAGAACGTCGAGCGGGTGCAGACCGAGCAGCTGCTCCGCATCGTTCGCCACGCCAAGGACACGACCTTCGGCCGGCGCCACGGCTTCGCCGACATCCGCAGCTACGAGCAGTACGCGGCGCGCGTGCCGGTCGGCGACTACGACTCCTTCAGCCCCGCCATCGACGCGATGCGGACCGGCGAGTCGGGCCTGCTGGTGCCGGAGCGGATCCAGTACTTCGGCAACAGCTCGGGCAGCTCGACGAAGGGCAAGCCCAAGTTCCTGCCGATCTCCGAGCGGCAGATCGCCTTCCAGCGCGGCAGCGCGGCAGACGCGCTCTACCGCTACCTCGCCTGGCGCGGCGAGGACGACTTCACCGGCGGCTTCACCCTCGGCCTCTTTCCGCCGACCACGATGCGGAAGGAAGGCCCGGTGTTCATCACCACCAATCCTTCGCTGCAGTCGATCCGCATGCCGGCCTTCACCAAGCCGGTGCAGCTCCCCGAGCGCGACATCCGCGAGATCGCCGACTACGACCACAAGCTCGAGCGGATCGTCGATGCCTACTTCGACCACGACATCCGCATGGTCGCGGGCACGACCTGCTGGTTCTCGATCCTCTTCGACAAGCTCCTCGCGATCGCGAAGAAGAAGGGCCGCCGCGCGGACTCGGTGTCGGAGATCTGGCCCAACCTGCGCGTGCTCATCGGCGGCGGCGTGAGCGCCGATCCCTACCTGCCGGTCATCCGCGAGCGCATGGGCCGCGAGGACGTCGTCCTCGTCGACACCTACAACGCGACCGAGGGCGGCATCTACGCGACGACCGATCACTCGGGCGACCGCGGGATGCTGATGATCCCCGACCGCGGCGTGTTCTTCGAGTTCGTGCCGGTCGAGGAGGCGGGCGACCTCGAGCGCCTGAGCGCGTGGCCGACCCGGGTGCCGCTCTGGGGCGTCGAGGTGGGCAAGCTCTACGCCCTCTACTGCACGACCGTCTCGGGCCTCTACTCCTACCGCCTCGGCGACCTCGTCCGCTTCACCAGCAAGAGCCCGCTGCGCATGGAGTTCGCGGGTCGCATCTCCGGCTGTCTGTCGACGACGCAGGAGCTCACGACGCACGTCGAGATCCAGCGGGCGATGGAGAGCGCGCTCACCCAGTTCCCCGCGACCACCGTCGACTACGGCTGCGGCGCAGACGTCGGCGTGAACGGCACCGCGCGGAGCAAGTACGTGCTCTTCGTGGAGTTCGAGGGCGCGCCGCCCGCCGACACCGTGGGCTTCGCGCGGGCCTTCGACGAGGGCCTCTGCCGCGAGAACCGCGTCTACCGCGAGCACCGCAAGGACGAGGTCGGCATCTTCCCGCCCGAGGTGGTGGTGCTGCCCCCCGGCTCGGTGAAGCGCTTCATGAAGGACATCGGTAACACGAGCGTCCAGTCCAAGTTTCCCCGCATCCTCGATCACGATCGCAAGGACTTGCTCCGCTCGTACGTGCGCTCCTGATCGATTCGAGAGAACCAGAGAAGCAACGCAGTCACGTCGTCGGGGCCAATCCGGGCCGCGGCACAAGAAAGAAGGACAGAAGCCATGGGTCGCAAGCTCGGAGTCGTCGTCGTCGGTGTGAATGGTGCGGTCAGCTCGACGCTGATCGCGGGGTGCCGTTTGATGGCCCGCGGGATCGTGCCGCGCGTCGGCATGATCACGGAGAAGGGCAACCCCGCCCCCGGTCGGCAGGTGACCGACTACCTCGAGTTCGCCGCCATCGAGGACATGGTCTTCGGCGGCTGGGACGTGCAGAGCGGCAACCTCTACGAGGCGGCCAAGCACCACGGCGTGCTCCCCATCGCCGAGCTCGATCAGATCAAGGACGAGCTCACCGCGATGAAGCCGTGGCCGGCCGTGTTCAGCGGCGAGTACGCGGCGAACGTGAAGGGCGAGAACATCGTCAAGGTCAAGACGATGCGCGACGAGGTCGCCCACATCGAGAAGACCATCAACGACTTCAAGAAGCAGCACGGCTGCGACACGGTCGTCATGGTCAACCTCGCCTCGACCGAGCGCTACCAGGAGCTGCAGGACTGCCACAAGACGCTGGCGGCCTTCGAGAAGGCGCTCGACGAGGGCAACAGCGCCATCTCGCCGGCCATGCGGTACTTCTACACCGCGAACAAGACCGGCTGCCCCTACGTGAACTTCGCGCCGAGCCTCACCAACGTGCCGGCGCTCGAGGAGCAGGCGAACGAGCTCCGCAACCCCTACGGCGGCATGGACGGCAAGACCGGCCAGACCCTGCTCAAGACCGCCCTCGCGGCGATGTTCCGGGTCCGCAACCTGAAGGTGATCGGCTGGTACTCGGTCAACTTCCTCGGCAACAACGACGGCCTCATCCTGGACAACCCGGCCTCGAACAAGACCAAGGTCCTCAGCAAGGCCGCGGTGCTCGACTCGATCCTCGGCTACCGCGTCGAGAACCACCAGGTCCACATCCACTACTACAAGCCCCGCGGCGACGCGAAGGAAGCGTGGGACAACATCGACATCGGCGGCTTCTGCGGCGTGCCGATGCAGATGAAGATCAACTTCCTCTGCCAGGACTCGATCCTCGCGGCCCCGCTCTGCGTCGACCTCGTCCGCATCTGCGACGTGGCCAAGCAGAAGGGTGAGAAGGGCATCCAGCGCCAGCTCTCGCTCTTCTTCAAGTCGCCCTACCACTCGCCGAGCGAGGCGCCGCAGCACGACCCCTTCCAGCAGGAGACGATGCTGCTGGACTGGGCCGAGAAGCTGGGCAGCAAGAAGAACTGAGCCGAGCGCGAAGAGGCCGGGTGGCGAAGAGCCCTCGGCCTCTTCCGTTCCGTCGCCCCGGGAGGCCCCATGCACGAGCCCCGACCCATCGCCGAGCAGCGCACGAGCGGAGGCTCGATGGCGGGCTGCGCCATCGTCTCGGCTGCGCTCGCCGTGCTGCTGACGGTGGTGGGGGCGGCCGCCGCGCTGTACTTCCTCAACGTTCCCTCCGCGCCCGCGATGGCGCCGGTCACGCCAGCGTTTCCGCCGCCACCGCCGATCCCGGCGATTCCTCCTTCTCCGGCTCCGCCGCCCGCGATCCCGCCGCTGCCTCGGGACCCCTCGGCCGCGCCGAGTCCGGTGGACCTGCTCTCCGAGCCGCCCGCCCCCGCGCCGAGCGGACGGGACTCCATCCAGACGACGATCCGCAGCCACTTGAGCGAGGTGCGGGGCTGCTACGAGGCCGAGCTCACGCGCGCGCCGGACCTCGCGGGCCGGCTCACCGTCGCCTTCGACATCGATCCCGCGGGCACGGTGCTCGATGCGCGGGTCGAGGACACCACGCTGCCCGGTCCGCCCGGGGAGCGGGTGGGCGCATGCATCCTCCGGCACCTCCGCACCTGGACCTTCGCGCCGCCCGAGTCGGGCGCGCTGACGACCGTCCGCTATCCGTTCGTGTTCGCCTCCACGCCCTGACCCTCGCAGGAGATCCCATGTCCCAGCTCGCAGCCCTCGGCGGAACGCCCCTCTTCGACAAGAACGTCCACGCGCGGTGGCCGGAGGTCACGGACGACGACAAGCGCGCGGTGATGGAGGTGCTCGACCGCGGCATCCTCAGCGGCAGCGAGGCGCCGGCGGCCAAGGCGCTGCAGGAGGACTTCGCGCGCTACGTCGGCGCCAAGCACGCGCTGCTCTGCCACTCCGGCACGAGCGCGCTGCAGGTCGCGGTCGGCGCGCACGGCATCGGCGAGGGCGACGAGGTGATCGTCCCGGCGTACTCCTTCGTCGCGACGGCGCTCGCGGTCATCAGCCAGGGCGCGATCCCGGTCTTCGTCGACGTGCGGCCCGAGACCGGCAACATGGACGCTTCGAAGATCGAGGCCGCCATCTCGCCGCGCACGAAGGCGATCATGCCGGTGCACGTGCACGGCTGCCCGGCCGACCTCGCGGAGATCGGCGCCATCGCCGAGAAGCACGGCCTCATCCTGCTCGAGGACGCGGCGCAGGCGCACGGGGCGACGTACTCGATGGATGGCGCGGGCGGCGGCAAGCCGGTCGGCACCTTCGGCCGCGGCGCGGGCTTCTCGCTCCAGTCGAGCAAGAACCTCTCGGCGGGCGAGGGCGGCATCTACGTCACCGACGAGGACGCGCTCCTCGAGCGGGCCAACCAGATCCGCAACTTCTCCCAGAACCTCGTCGCGAGCGACGCCAAGCACTACGACCTGAACCGCCCGCTCGACGGGCACCGGGGCCTGCAGTCGCTCGGCGTCGGCAGCATGTACCGCGGCAACGAGATGATGGCGGCCTTCGCCCGCAGCCAGCTCAAGCGCCTGCCGGAGAAGACCGCGCGCGCGCAGGCGAACGCGTCGCGCCTGGCCAAGGCCTTGAACGAACTGCCTGGCGTGAGCGCGCCGGCGATCCCCGCGGGCCGCACCTCGGTCTTCCACAAGTACCGGGTGTGGCTCGACGGCGCGAAGGCGGGCGTCGACCTGCCGCCGGCGAAGCTGCGCGACGCGACGATCAAGGCGCTGCGCGCCGAGGGGTGCGAGGTCGTGCTCTGGCAGGGCGAGCCGCTGCCGAACTTCCCGCTCTTTCGCGAGCTCAAGGGCTATGGCAAGGGCTTCCCGTTCAGCGCGTCGGACACCGGGCGCCTCCGGGCGAACTACGAGGCCGACTACCCGGTCACCCAGCAGCTGCTCGCGAGCTCGATCGTGCTCTTCTCGCAGACCTGCCCGCTCATCGCGCAGACCGAGGCCACGGTCGATCGCTACGCCGAGGCGTTCCGCAAGGTGTGGGAGCACCGCAAGGATCTGGCCCGCCTCGCCGGCTGAACCGCGCGCCTAGAACAGCCGCTCGGGCACCGTGATGATGTCGCCGGCGCGGACCGGGACATCAGCGGCCGAGCCGCCGGTGATGCGGTCGACCGGGGCGGAGATGCGCCGGGTCTCGTCTCCGTCGGTGCGGGTGATGACGGTGCCGTCGCGGTTGGCCAGCGAGGTGAAGCCGCCCGCGAGGCTCACCGCCTCGACCACGCCCATCCCGCTGCGGAGCGGGTAGTTGCCCGGGTTGCGAACCGCGCCGAGGACCGACACCCGCTTGGAGTTGTACTCGCGGACGATCACCGAGACGTGCGGATCGACGAGGAACTGCCCGTCCCGCAGCGCGGTCGCGATGGCGGCCGCGACGGCGCCCGGCTCGAGACCGGCCACGTGCACCGTCCCGATGAGCGGGAAGTCGATCTCGCCGTTCTGCGCCACGCGGTAGTCCGCGGAGAGGTCGGTCTCGCCGTAGACGCGAACCTCGAAGACGTCGCCGGTCCCGAGGGAGGTGTCCTCTTCGACGCGTGCCAGGTCGGCCGCGGTCGCGCGCGGTGGCGGGGTGCAGCCGGTGCCGGCGCCGAGGATCACGAGGCCGAGCGCGAGCGAGGCGAAGGCGCCGAGCCAGAGCGCGCGTCCTTGGACGGTGCGCGCGGTGTGGGAGGAGCGGGGAGGGGCGATCACGGGGAGGTGGGTTGCGTCAGGCTTCGACTTGGTTCGGCGGGGTGCCCTGGAATTCGAACATCGTGGCGTGTCCTTCGTGGGCGATGCCTTCGCGGGCAAAGACCGTGAGGAGCGTGCGGGCCAGGACCTCGAGGTCGAGCCACGGCGACCAGTGATCGACGTACCAGACGTCGAGCTCGAAGCGCCGCTCGTGGGTGAGCGCGTTGCGGCCGTTCACCTGGGCCCAGCCGGTGATGCCGGGGAGCACCTCGTGCCGGCGCGCCTGCTCCGCGGTGTAGCGCCCGAGGTATTGCATGAGCAGGGGCCGCGGCCCGACGAGGCTCATCGTCCCCTCGAGGACGTTGAAGAGCTCCGGGAGCTCGTCGATGCTCGTCGCGCGCAGAAAGCGACCGAGCCGCGTGAGTCGCTCGGCGTCCGGGCGCGGACGCCCACGCTCGTCGAGCGCGTCGAGCATCGTGCGGAGCTTGTAGATCTCGAAGGGCACGCCGTCCTTGCCGGGGCGCTTCTGCCGGAAGAGCACCGGCGCGCCCATCGTGGCCCGCACCGCGAGCGCCGCAGCGCCGAGCACGGGCGCGGTCGCGACGAGCCCGACGCCTGCGACCGTCACATCGAAGGCGCGCTTGAGCGCAAGAGCCAGACCCGCTTGCTTCACCGGCGGCAGTGTAGCCGTGTGGAACGCCGCCGCACGGACCGGGGCCGAGGCGGCGCCCTGCGGCTTGCCGCGCTCGCCGGCCCGCGCACGCTCGATGGGTGAACCTCGTGGGGCTCAGCGGCGCGCAGGCGCTCGCGACCTGGGTGATCGCGGCGGCGGTGGTGAGCGGACTCTATCTGCTGCGGCCGCGGCGGCTTCCCAGGAAGGTCGCCTACCTCGCGCTCTGGGAGCAGTTGCTCTCGAGCGCCCGCACGAGCCAGCTCTTCGGTCGTCTGCGCCGCGTGGGCTCGTGGCTGCTCGCGCTGCTCCTCGTCGCGCTGCTCACGGCGGCGCTCGCCGACCCGCGGCCCGCGGCGGCAGAGCGCACGCTCCACGTCGTCCTCCTCGACGCCGGTCTGGGCATGCAGGCGACCGACCTCGCTCCGAGTCGCTTCGAGCGGCTCCGCGCTCGTGCGCACGAGCTCGTCGATCGGCTCCCCGAGGGCGACGTGGGGCTCGTCGTCGCCGCCGGGGGCACCCCGACGGCGGGGCACATCTCCGGCGACCCTGCGGCGTTGCACGCGGAGATCGATCGGCTGTCGCCCTCCGACGCCGAGGCCGACCTCGCCGAGGCGCTCGCGCTCGCGCTCGACGCCGCGCACGACGAGCGGCGGGTCCGCGTCGGGCTCTTCACGGTCGGTCCGGTCCCGCTGCCTGGGTCGCTGCGCGCGCGGGCGGACGAGCGCGGCGTCACCTTCTTCGGCCCGGGCCTGCCGCCTGCGGAGGCGCCCGCGAACTACGCGATCACGGCGCTCGCGGCGCGGCCGCATCCGCTCGATCCGAGCCGCGCGGAGGTGCTGCTCGAGGTCGCGAGCCATGCGCCCGCGCCGGCCGACGTGGAGGTCGTACTGACCACCGAGGGGCGCGCGGTCGAGGTCGTGCGCTGGTCCCTCGCGGCCGGGGAGCGCGCGCGGCGTCTGTTTGCCGAGGTGTCGGGGCTCGATCGCACGCTCGAGGCGCGGCTGCGGGTCCTCTCGGGGCCGCCCGACGCGCTGCCCGCCGACGACGTCGGCGTCTGCCGGGTGGCCCGGCGGGCCCGGCTCCGGGTGGGCGTCGCGAGCGCCGACAACGCCTTCCTCGAGGCCGCGCTGCTGCTCGACGAGGCGCTCGAGGTGAGCGACGTGGCGGCGGACGAGACCATCGCGCCGGGGCGCTTCGACGTCGTGATCTTCGATGGCACCGCACCGGCCGAGCCCTACGCAGGGCCCGCGCTCTACCTCGCCCCGGATCCACGACGGGGCGGGGCCGCGCCGCTGCGGCTCGAGGCCGAGCCCGAGGTCCTGCGCCCGCGCTTCGACGTCTTCGACGCCGACCACCCGCTGCTGCGCTGGCTCTCGCTCCGGAACGTCAACGTGGGCCGCGCGCTTCACTTCGTGCCCGCGCCCGGGGACGAGGTCGTGGCCGGCGACGAAGGCGTCCCGCTGATCGTCGCCGGTGAGCGCGAGGTGGCCGGCACGAGCGTCCCGTTCGTGGCGCTCGCATTCGACGTGCGGCAGAGCGACCTGCCGCTCCGGGTGGCCTGGCCGGTGCTGCTCCTCGACGCGATCCGGCTCCTCGCGCCCGAGAGCGCGAGCGAGCCGACCTCCGCGCGCGCCGGCGTGCCCTTCGAGGAGGCGGTCGGGGAGGGCGACGTGCGCCTACGGCTCGCGGGCGCGACCCGGAGCCAGCCCGTCGCGGTGCGGGCGGGCCGGGCGCGGCTGTCCATCGATCACGCGGGCGTGCACCGGCTCGAGGCCGGCCGGGACGAGCTCCTGGTCGCCGTCGGCCCGGCGTCCGGGCGCGCATCGGCGCTCGGGCCGGTCGCGCCGGTCGAGCTCGACGGCAGGCCGCTCGCCGCGTTCGAGTTGCCGCCCCGGCGCGGCGCCCGCCGGCCTTGGGAGTGGCTCGCGCTCGCGGCCCTGTTCGTCCTCTTCGCGGAGGCCCTGGCCTTCCACCGCCGCTGGACGGTGTGAGCCCGAGGACCGGGTCCCATCATCGGTTCGCCCTGCGACACCGTCACGCCCGAGGCAGCCGCGGCGAGCCGGGGCCGGGCACCTTCTGCGTGGCACCTGCTGCGCTCCGCCGGGCCCTCAGCGTTCGTCCCGGGCGAGCGATGCGACGATCTCGCCGATCTGCCGGGCCCGCTCGAGGATCTCTGCCGCGGCGCGTCCGCCCCGCTCCGAGTCCGCGCCGGTCATCCGGACGATGGCGACCGAGGCGGCGATCGACTGCAAGAGACCATTGACCCGGTGGGCGGTCGCGTGGCTCAGGTGCTCGGGGCGTTCGTACGGCAAGGCGAGTTGGCGCGGAGCATGACTCCGATCGCGCGCGCGCACCGCTCCGGACTCAGCCACGGCCCTGCTCCACGTCGAAGTGCTCCTCGACCTCCCCCTCGGCGTCGAGCACGACGACCTCTCCGTGCGCCGAGCGGCGCGCGAGCACCCGGGCCCGCTCGATCGCGTCCGCCTTCGTCTCCTCGTACTCGGAGACGCTGTCGCCCGCGAGCTCGATGCGCCAGAGCGCGCCCTCGCGCAGCACCCGATAGGTCGTCTTGTCCATCATCCTCTGCTTCTGCGCACCCGGCTGCGAAGGACGATGGACCTTGGTGTTATAAGCGTCACACACATGTCTTTCGTCCGCCTCCGCCGTGTCCAGAAGCGCCCACCTCCGTGACGAAGGCGCCATCCGACCCCCGCGTGACCAGCGCCGCCGTGCTGCTCGTCGAGGACGAGCCGACGGTCCGCGAGGCGGTGGCGATGCGGCTCGGCCGAGAGGGCTGGACCGTCGTCGAGGCGGACACGGCGGCGGCCGGGCTCGCGGCGCTCGAGGAGTCGGCGTTCGATCTGGTGCTGCTCGATCAGGGACTGCCCGACGGCGACGGGCTCAGCCTCGTGTCCCGCATCCGCGCGAGCTGGCCCGACACCTCGGTGGTGGTCCTCACCGGCAACGTCTCCGTGTCCGCCGCGGTGAAGGCGATCCAGGAGGGCGCCTACAACTACCTGACCAAGCCGGTCGACCTCGAGCACATCACGGTGATGGTTCGCCGCGCGCTCGAAGCGCGACTGCTTGGTCAGGAATTGACTCGCGCGCGGCGGGCCGAGCATACTGACGTCGACGGTGTGATCGGGAAATCCGCCGAAATGGTCAGGGTGAAGGCCCTCTTGGCGAAATACGCCCAGAGCCCGGCCTCGACCGTCCTCATCACGGGTGAGAGCGGCACCGGCAAGGATCTCGCGGCGCGGGCCATCCACACCCGCAGCGAGCGCGCGACGGGGCCCTTCACCACGATCACGTGCTCGGCGATGCCCGAGGCGCTGCTCGAGAGCGAGCTCTTCGGACACGAGAAAGGCGCGTTCACCGGCGCGCACCAGCAGAAGAAGGGGCTCTTCGAGATCGCCCACGGCGGCACGGTGTTCCTCGACGAGATCGGGGAGATGAGCCTCGTGCTGCAGGCCAAGCTCCTCCGCTTCCTCGAGAGCAAGACCTTCCGCCGCGTCGGCGGCAGCAAGGACCTGACGCCCGACGTGCGGGTCGTGGCCGCGACGAACCGCGATCTCCGCGAGGACGTGCGGGCCGGGCGCTTCCGCGAGGACCTCTACTACCGGCTCTCGGTGCTGCGCCTGCATCTGCCCGCGCTGCGGCAACGCCGGCAGGACATCCCCGCGCTGGTCTCGTACTTCGTGGCCCGCTTCGCCCTCGAGTTCCGCAAGCCGGTCCGCGAGGTGGCCGAGCCCACGATGGCCCGGCTCGTCGCCTACGACTGGCCGGGCAACGTGCGCGAGCTCCGGAACGCGGTCGAGCGCGCGGTGCTCCTCGCCGACGGCGGGCGCCTCGGCGATCGGGACTTCGAGATGCTGCAGGAGGCCCCGGAGCGCCCGCTCACCGACCGCTTCGTCCTGCCGCCCGAGGGCGTCGATCTCGCCGCGCTCGAGCGGAGCCTCGTGGCCCAGGCCCTCGCCCGGGCGGGCGGCAACCGGACGCGCGCGGGCAGGCTGCTCGGCCTGAACCGGGATCAAGTGCGCTACCGCCTCGCCAAGGAGGGCGACGGGGGCGAGCACGGCGGCAAGTCCTCCTGAGCGCCCGCGGGCCCGGGGCGGCTTGCCTCGGCGCGGGCACCCTTCGCGCGCGACGGAATGACGCGCGCCCGCGATCGGCAGGTCCTTGGACCCTCCGACCGCGGGCCGGGGCGGTGCCACGCGACGCGCGCCGCGTGGCACCGCCCCCCGCGATCACTCTGCGGCCCGCGCCGAGGCGGAGGGGCCTGGCGCCGAGATCGCCGCGAGTGTGGTGGCCACGCCCGCGAAGAGGTGCTCCGCGGCGCGGCGCACGCCCGTCGCGCTCCGGGCCCGCGCCAGGTCGCCGAGGGAGACGAGGCCCACCAGGAAGCCCCGATCGTCGACCACCAGGAGGCGTCGCACCTTCGCGCTCGCCATGCGCGCCTCGGCGTCGTGAACCGACTCGCTCGGGCGACACGTGATCGGACCCCGCGACATCACCGTGCCCACCGTGAAGGCGTGCAGGTTCTGGCCGCGCGTGTAGCTCGCCATGCACAGGTCGCGATCGGTGACGATCCCGATCGGCTGACCCTCCGGACCGACGATCGGGACGACGCCGCAGTCCCGCTCCCACATGATGCGCGCGGCCTCCGAGGCGCTCGCGCCCGGGGGCAGGACGGCCACATCGCCCGTCATGACTTCGTGCACGCGCATCACTTCACCGTGATCGTGCGGCCCGCGACCTTCGGCGCGGAGCTTCGCCCGATCGACAGCTCGAGCATGCCGTTCTCGTACTTCGCGGAGACCTTGTCCGGGTCGGCGTCGATCGGCATCGTGAAGCTCCGGGAGAAGGCGCCCTCCTGCAGCTCGAGGCGGTGGAACTTCTCGTGCCGCTCCTCCTTGCGCGCCCGGCGCTCGCCGCGGAGGCAGAGCAGTCCGTCCTCCAGCGTGACGCGCACGTCCTCCTTCTTCACGTCGGGGAGCGCCGCCCGGATCCGGTACTCGGAGTCCGTCTCGCTCGTGTCGACCGAGGGCACCCAGTCCGCGGTGGCGAGCGTGCCGCCGTCGAAGAAGCGGTCCATCTGCTTGCGCATGTCGGCCAGCTCCGACCACGTGTTGCGCCACCAATCGCTCTCGGTCCGTCGCATCAGATTCGTCATGTCGTTCCTCCGTTCGGCATCCTTCGCCGATGGAGCGTGGCTAGGCACGACCACGTGACCGGCAACGTCGCGCTCAGGCGCGCTCGGGCCGCAGGTAGACGACGCCGAGCGGCGGCAGGGTGAGGCGCAGGCTCGCGGCCTCGCCGTGCGAGGGCACGGGCTCGCTCGTCACGAACCCTCCGTTGCCCACGTTCGAGCCGCCGTAACAGGCCGCGTCGGAGTTCAGGCGCTCGATCCAGCGGCCCGATTTCGGCACGCCGATCCGGTGGTCGTGGCGCGGCACCGGCGTGAGGTTCGCGACCACGAGCAAGGGCGGTGTTCCCTCCGGGCCGAAGCGGAGCCAGGCGAGCACGCTCTGCGCGGCGTCGTCCACCACGACCCAGCAGAACGCCGCCCCGTCGTGGTCCCGCGTGTGGAGCGCCGGCTCGAAGGCGTGGAGGCGGTTCAGATCCCGCACCAGACGCTGCACGCCTCGGTGGCGCGGGTGCGCGGTGAGGTGCCAGGGCAGCTCGGCCTCGTGGCTCCACTCGTCGGGCTGCGCGAGCTCGCCGCCCATGAAGAGCAGCTTCTTGCCCGGATGCCCCCAGGCGAGGGCGTAGAGCGCGCGCAGCGAGGCGAAGCGCTGCCAGTCGTCCCCGGGCATGCGGCCGAGGAGCGAGCCCTTGCCGTGCACGACCTCGTCGTGCGAGAGCGGCAGCACGAAGCGCTCGGAGAAGGCGTAGAGCAGCCCGAACGTGACGTCGTCGTGGTGGTGGGCGCGGTGCACCGGGTCGCGCGCGAAGTAGCGCAGCGTGTCGTTCATCCACCCCATGTTCCACTTGTGGGTGAAGCCGAGGCCGCCGTGGAGGGTCTCGGCGGTCACGCCGGCCCAGGCCGTCGATTCCTCGGCGATGAGCAGCGCGCCGGGGACGCGCTCGCTCACCACCTCGTTGAGACGTCGCAAGAGGGCGATAGCCTCGAGGTTCTCCCGGCCGCCCTGGTGGTTCGGCAGCCACGACCCGTCAGGCCGGCTGTAGTCGCGGTAGAGCATCGACGCGACGGCATCGACCCGCAGGCCGTCCACGTGGAAGCGTTCGAGCCAGTGCAGTGCGCTCGAGAGCAGGAAGCTCGCGACCTCGCGCCGGCCGAAGTTGTAGACGAGCGTGCCCCAGTCGGGGTGTTCGCCCTCGCGCGGGTCCGCGTGCTCGTAGAGGGCGGTTCCGTCGAAGCGCACGAGCCCATGCGGGTCCTTGGGGAAGTGGCCGGGGACCCAGTCGAGGATCACGCCGAGGCCGGCGGCGTGGCACGCGTCGACGAAGCGCGCGAAGCCGTCGGGATCGCCGTGGCGAGCGGTCGGCGCGAAGAGCCCGAGGGTCTGGTAGCCCCACGAGCCGCCGAAGGGATGTTCCATGACCGGCAGCAGCTCGAGGTGCGTGAAGCCCAGCTCCACCGCGTAGGGAACGAGGTCCCTCGCGAGCTCGTCCCAGCTCGGCGTGCGTCCGTCCGGCCGCCGCCACGAGGCGGGGTGGACCTCGTAGATGGACATCGGCGCGCTCGGGGCGTGCCGCGCCGCGCGCGAGCGCATCCAGACCTCGTCGCCGAAGGGGTGGCGCGGCAGGTCCGTCACGATCGAGGCGGTCTTCGGCGGATGCTCCGCGCGACGGGCCATCGGATCGGCCCTCGTGGACACCGCGCCGTCCCGGGCGGTGATCTCGAACTTGTAGAGCTCGCCGGCGCCGAGGCGGGGCACGAAGAGCTCCCACACCCCGGCGGTGTGGCGAAGGCGCATCGGATGGCGGCGTCCGTCCCATGCATCGAAGTCGCCGACGACGGACAGCTGCCGCGCGTTCGGAGCCCACACCGCGAAGGCCACCCCGGCCACGCCCTCGTGCACCATCGGTCGGGCGCCGAGCAACTCCCCGAGCGTGAGGTGCTCGCCCTCGGCGAAGCGTCGCAGCTCCGCCTCCGCCAGGACCGGGCCGAAGGCATAGGGGTCCTCGGTCTCTTGCACGCCGTCGGGCCACGCGATCCGCAGCAGGTAGGGTGTCCGCTCCGGGATCCACGCGGCGAAGAGCCCGTCGGGGCCGGACGCGAGCGACCGCTCGCCGCGGTGCGTTCGCACGCACACCGCCTGCGCGGCGGGAAGCAGCGCCCGCACGATCATTCCATCGCCCCAGGCGTGTGGACCGAGCCAGGCGAAGGGATCGGCCGGATCGCCGCGGGCGAAGACCTGCGCGCTGCTCGGCGCGTCCGGCTCGGGCCGAGGACGTTGCGGCAGGGCGGGCCGCAGGTCGGTCGCATCGAGGCGCGCCATCGTCACGGGTTCGGACTGCGCACGCGAGCGGCGGGGGCCACCGCCGCGACGGCGCGTTGGCGGCCCCCTCGTCGACCCCGCGCCGATGCGCAGGCGGTGTCCGTGATCGAGCGGGCCCCCGGGCCCCGGTGGCTCCGCTCTCGGGCGCGGACCGTGGCGAGCTCGACGAGCGCCCGGACGCCGTCGTGCGCGCCCGCCGTCTGCCTGTCCCTCAGGCCGCGCGCGGCCCCGTCGCGGGCTTCGCGCGCTCCCTCAGCCCGTGGGTCGAGCTCGCGACGCTCGCGGTCAAGCGGGCGGGCCGGGGCTGAGCTCCTCGATCTCGCTGCGAACGACGTCGAGGAGCTCGTCGAGGGAGATCGGCTTGCGACGGAAGCGCCCCTCCTCCTCGGACGGCGCTTCGAGGGCGCCGCTCACGAAGATGACCCGCGCGCGGGCAAAGCGCGCCCGTACCTCGCGCGCCAGCGTCAGGCCGGAGCCGTCCGGCAGGTGCAGATCGGTGACGAGAACGTGCAGGACCATCTCCCGCGCGAGAAGGTCGAGCGCCTCCGCGACGCTCGCGGCCTCGAGCGCCCGAAAGCCCTCGCCCCGGAGCACCAGCCCGACGACCTCCCGCGAGGAGCGGTCGTCCTCCACGACGAGGACGGTGGCGACCGGGCGGCTCATGCCGAGAGTCGGCGCTGGCCGCCCGTGGTGCGCGCTCGGGTCACGGACGCCGAGGGCGATGCGCCGTCGCCGTTGCGCGGGCGGGTCGCGGCCAGCGGTGCCGCCCCGACCGCAGCGCTCAGGGCGCGCAGGCCGCGGATCTCGAGCTGGCGCACCCGCTCCCGCGAGATCGACAGCTCGCTGGCGAGCACGTGCAGCGGCGTGGGCGAGCCCGAGAGCTGCCGGCGCTCGATGATGGTGCGCTCGCGCTCGCCGAGGGTCGCCATCGCCTCCGCGAGGGCTCGGCTCCGCAGGCGGAACTCCTCGGAGTCGCCGACCAGATCCTCGGCGCTCGCCTGATCGGCGCGCAGCACGCTCTCGCCGTCGTCGACTGGGACGTCGTGCGCGTCGTAGCTGCCCCGCACCTGCTCGAGATCGCTCGGCTGCACGCCGAGCGCCGCGGCGAGCTCGTGGTCGTCCGCAGGGCGTCCGAGCGACTGACTCAGCGCCGCCTCGACCCGCCCCCGACGGCCGAGGATGCGACGGCTCGCGCGCGTGTCGGGGCCGCCCACGACGCGGCGGAAGCGCAGGACGTGCTCCCGGACGCGGGCGCGGATCCAGTGGGTCGCGTATGTCGCGAAGCGGACGTCGAAGGCCGGATCGAAGCGCATCGCGGCCTCGAGCAGACCGAGGTTGCCCTCGGCGAGCAGGTCTTCGTCCCGCAGCGCGCGGACCCGGTGGCGGTGCACGATCGCCCGCACGAGCGGGAGGTGCGAGCGGATCAGCTCGGTGAGCGCCTTCTCGTCGCGGCGTTCGTGGAACGCGAGCAGGAGCTCCCGCTCGCGTGCGCGGGCGGTCGACGGGGCCTTGTCGGCGATGGGGGGGCGAGACGAAACATCGTTGTGCGACTTCATGCAGCCACGTACAGCAGCAGGCGTGCCAGGGAAGGCAGGGCCTTCTTCCCAGCAATTCGCGCCGAGCGGCGGGCTGCGGTGGGGAAATCTCCGCGGTGAGGGGGAGCTTTCCGCAGCGTGTCGAAGTGCCACGAAGCGGGGCGTTCGGGGCGAAGATCGTTCGTCCCGGCCGCGGCGGAGCGCGCGCGGGGGGCACGGGAGGCCGGCCATGCGGTGCTCAAGCACGTGCCATGCGCAGCGAACGGTGCAGGCGCGCGGCCGCGTCGATGGCCCCCGATACGCTCGGCCAGCCGGTGCTCGCGCCGCAGAGAAAGAGGTTCTCGAGCGGGGTCTCGGCGGGCACGCGGCGCAGCGCATGGGGCGGCGTGAGGATCGGCCCGAGGGCATTGCCCGCGGGGGCACCGCACACCCGCTCGGTGGTGGTCGGCGCGACCGCGACGCGCACCGCCACGTGCTCGCGGAGCCGCGGCACGTAGCGGTCCTCGATCACGTCGAGGAGGCGCTCGCCGACCGCCCGCTCGCGGGCACGACCCGACTCGGCGCTTTCCGCCTCGAGCGAGGCGAAGGCCGCGTACCCCGCGCTCGTCGCGACCTGCAGGATCTGGGCGTCGGGCGGGGCGAGTTCCCCTGCGGCGCCGTGCAGCGTCGGGGTCGAGAGCAGGAACCACGGATCGTCGAGGTCCCCGCGGTCATGGCGCGCGTGGATCGCGTCGAGGTCCGGGTGCGGATAGTGCCAGACCCGGAAGGCACCGAAGCCATGCTCGCGCAGATCGATCCCCCGCAGGCCGAGGTGCAGTCCGAAGACCCCGGTCGAGTAGTCGTAGCGCAGCGTGGAGGCGAGCAGCTCGCCCGCGCTGCGGGCACCGAGGAGCGCGGCGGTCCGTCGGGGGTCGATGTTCGAGACGTACCGCCCGGCACGGAGCACCGCGCCGCCGGCCGTGCGCACGCCGACCACACGGTCGCCGACGGCGTCGATGGCCGCCACCTTCGCGCCGAGCCGCAGGCGACCGCCGCGCGCCGCGATGGCCGCTGCGATGGCGTCGACGAAGTGAGCCAGGTGGTGCTCGGGGTAGTACGCGCCGTCGTCGTAGCCCGTCGTGCTGAGGGCGTGCGCGAGGAACGACACCCGCGAGGGCGGCAGCAGATGGCCGTTCGCCGGGCCGGCGAGCAGGGCCCGCGCGAGCGGCGTCAGCGCGAGGCGATCGAAGACGTCGCCGAGGGTCGCGCGGCGCTCGCCGACGAGCTTGGGCGTCGCAGCGAGCGCCTCGTACGGGGCCTCGTCGGAGCGCTGGGCGATCTCGTCCCGCACCGCCGCGAGCAGGGCGAAGTAGCGGAAGATCCCGGGGCGCTCGGCGGGAAAGCGTCGCAGCAGCCGGTCGCGGTGCTTGGCCAGACCGTTGGGGACGCGGAACCGCTCGTCGCCGACCACGACGTGATCGAATCCCTCCGGATCGAGGCGCTGGAAGCGGACGTCGGCCGCGCCGATCGTCCGGAGGAAGCGGTCGATCGTCTCGCCCTCGCCCGCCTCGAAGACCGCGTGCACCTGCGAGCAGAAGCGGAACTCTCCGACCCGAAAGGTGTGCGCGTGGCCCCCTGGGCGCGTGTGGGCCTCGAGCACGAGCACCCGTTCACCGTCGGCGGCCAGGAGCGCCGCGATCGCGAGGCCGCCGATGCCGCTGCCGAGGACGATCGTGTCGGCGTCGTGCTCGAGACGCGGCGGGCTCGCGCGCAGCGGGAGCGGCGGTCGCCGTGTCGCGACGGGCTCGAGCTGGGGCTCGGCGGGGGCCGAGGCGCCGGCCGCCCTCGGAGTTCGTCCCGCGCCCGCCCGCGCGCTGACGGCGCGGGACCGCCCTCGGCTCACGCGCGCCCCCGCGCCGCAGCGAGGAGCAGGCGGCGCTCGGCCCGCGCCACGGCCCGCCGCGCGGGGCCGAGGGCGTCGGGGGTCACCGAGATCGAGTCGATGCCCATCGCGACGAGGCGCTCGACGATCTCGGGGCGCGTCGAGGGCGCCTGGCCGCAGATCGAGCTGGTCAGGCCGCTCTGCCGCGCGGCGTGCACGATGCGGAAGATCGCGTCGAGGACCGCCTCGTCGCGCTCATCGAAGAGCGCGGCGCACGTGGCGGAGTCCCGGTCGACCCCGAGCACCAGCTGCGTGAGATCGTTCGAGCCGATCGAGACGCCATGGATCCCGAGGCGGGCGTACGCGGGGATCCAGTACGCCACCGAGGGCACCTCGGCCATCACCCAGCGGAGCAGGCTGCGGTCCCTCGCGATGGCGTGCCGGTCGATGCGCTCGAGGCAGCGCTCGAGCTCCCAGCGCGTGCGCACGAAGGGGATCATCAGGTGCACGTTCGGGCAGCGCGATCGGACCCGCGCGAGTACGTCGAGCTCGAGCTCGAAGACCGTCGGGTCGGTGACGTAGCGGAAGCAGCCGCGCAGGCCGATCATCGGGTTCTCCTCGTGGAGCTCCCATCGCTCGCCGCCGCGCAGCGCGCGGAACTCGTTCGTGCGGAAGTCGTGCGTGCGGTAGATGACCGGCCGGGGGGCGAAGGCCTGGCCGATGGCGGTGAGGCTGGCGCTCATCTTCGCCACGAACGTCTCGTGGCGCCCCTCCGCGACCAGGGTCTGGGGATGCACTCCGTCGAGGGCCTCGAGGAGCATCAGCTCGGCGCGAACGAGGCCGACGCCATCCACGTCGAGCGCAGCGAGCTCGTCGAGGTCGCGGGTCGAGGCCACGTTGAGCAGCAGGCGCGTCGCCGTGGGCTCGCCTCCCGCGTCCTCCACGCGGGAGGGGGAGGGCGGCCCGGCATGACGGACGATCTGCACCGAGGTCACGGGCGCCGCGGGCGCGCGGGCGCCGTCGCCGGCCGTGACCCGACCGGCGAGTCCATCGACCGTCACCAGCTCCCCGTCGCGGAGCGTGCGGGTCGCATCGCGGGTGCCGACCACGCACGGGATCCGCAGCTCGCGGCTCACGATGGCGGCGTGGCAGGTCATCCCGCCGCTGTCGGTGACCACCGCGGCGGCGCGGCGCAGCGTCGGCAGCCAGTCCGGGCTGGTCATCGGCGCGACGAGGATCTCGCCGGAACGGAGGGCGGCTCCGGCCTCGGGCGCGTCGAGCACGCGCACCGGCCCGCTCGCGCGGCCTGGCGCCGCGCCGAGGCCGGACACCAGGAGCGGTGCCTCGCCAGGGAGCGCACCGGAGCGCGACGGGTGCAGGGTCGTGATCGGGCGCGACTGCAGGATCCACAGCTTGCCGCCGGAGAACGCCCACTCCACGTCCTGCGGACGCTGGTGGTGGGCCTCGATGCGGACGGCGCGATCGACGAGGCTCCGAAGGTCTGCGTCGGAGAGCGCGCGGGTGCGCTGGCGCTCGGGCGGCACGTCGCGGCGCTCTTGCCGCCCCTCCGACTCGACGAGCTCGAACGACTTCGTGCCCACCCGGAGCTCGATCAGTGCGCCGCTGGCCTTGTCGAGCACGTAGGTGTCGGGCTGCACCGCCCCGCTCACCACCACCTCGCCGAGACCGAAGGCGGCCTCGACGACCACGCGGCTCGTGTCGCCCGTCGCGGGGTCGGCGGTGAAGACGACGCCCGCGCGATCCGCCGCCACGAGCGCTTGCACCACCACCGCGATCGCCGGCTCCGCGTCGAGCGCATGCGCGGCGCGGTAGGCCATCGATCGCGGCGACCAGAGCGACTGCCAGCACCGGACGATCGCCGCGCACACGGCCTCCTCGCCCGACACGTCGGTGTAGGTCTCGTTCATCCCCGCGAACGAGGTCCCGGGCGCGTCCTCCAGGGTGGCCGACGAGCGCACCGCGACGCGGGCGTTCGGGCCCAGCGCCCGCAGACTGCGCCCGACCTCGGCGCGCACGTCGGCCGGCAGCCCGGCCTCGGCGACCCGGCGCCGGAGCTCCTCGGCGCCCGCGCGCAGCGACGCCGGGTCGTCGACGTCGACCGCCCGCGCTTCGTCCAGCAGGGCCGCGCGCAGTCCCGCCCTCGTCATCGCGTCGAGGTACGCGTCGGCCGTGACCACGAAGCCGGGAGGCACCTCGAGGCCGGCAGCGAAGAGCTCGCCGAGGTTCGCGCCTTTGCCTCCCGCCGACGGGACATCGGCGAGGCGCAGGGTCTTCAGCTCGCGGGTGCGGGGGCGCGGCTCGCGCTGGAGGGCAGGGGTCGTGACGTCCATGGTGTTCGCCTACGCACCGACCGATCCCCGGCGAGGTCAGGTCTTCGGGGCTTCGAGCGACGCGCGGATCTGCCGGACGCCCTTCTTCACCTCGGCGAGCCCGGCATGCGCGGCCGAGACGAGATCGTCGCGCGCATCGTCGCGGATCTGGTGGGCCAGCTGGCGGGTGGCGTAGAAACGCGTCTCGAGCTCGTCCAGGCGCTGCTTGACCTCCAGCCCGGCCAGATGCGCCCGCAGCCGCAGGGTGTCACGCAGCTCGGCGATCTCGCTCTGCACCTCGGTCAGCTCCTCGCGGACGTTCTTCTTCGCTTCGATGTCGGTCATGCGTTCTCCTCGCGGCCGCTCGCGGCGGGCGCAGGAACTCTCTGAGCACCCGGCCGGGCGCATCCAGGAGCGCGCCGCGGGCCGGGCTCAGCCGGCGAGGCGCTCGCAGGTGCGGACGCAGCCGTCGAGGGTCGCGATCGTGCGGTACTCGCGCTCGGGGATCGTGACCCCGAGCTCGCGGTGCAGGGCCTGCACGAAGCGGAGGAAGTCCATCGAGTCGAGGTCCAGCCCCTCGCGCAGGTCGGCGTTCGGAGCGAGCGCGGACGGATTGCCCTCGGGTGCGATCTCTTGCAGGCAGCGGACGATGGTGGCGCGGACGTCTCGGCTCACGGCTCTTCCTCGGGCCGGATCGCCGAGGCCAGCGCGCCGAGGAAGGCCGCGCCCTCGTGTCCGTCGCTCGCGCGGTGATCGCCCGCGAGCGTGACCTCGACGAGCGGCCGCACCACCACGGCGCCATCGCTCGCCCAGGGGCGCTCGACGATCCGGCCGAAGCCCACCGCTGCGACGTGTCCGGGAGCGATGCGCGGCATCAGGCGCTCGACGCCGCGCTCTCCGAGGCTCGTCAGCGTGATCGTCGGGGCGCTCAGCTCGCTCGCGCGGAGGTGTCCGCTCCGCGCGCGGCCGACCACGTCGTCGAGGGCGCGCATCGTCGCTGCGACGTCGAGTTCGTCGGCGTCGCGGATCGCGGCGGTCATGAGGCCGCCGCCCCGGAGCGCGATCGCGAGGCCGATGTGGATGCCCCCTGCCTGCAGCGTCCGCCCCTCCGACCAGCTGCCGTTCAGGCCCGGCGTCAGGCGGAGCGCGCGGGCCGTCGCGTGGACGAAGAGGGCGCCCATCACCGTCCGCTCGGCCACCGGGAGGCGGGCGTTGCGCGCCGCGAGCCACGCGGAGGCGCCCGCGAGATCGATCGTGGTGCCGACCCAGTAGTGGGGGATCTCGCGGTTCGAGCGCTCCATCGCCGCGGCGATCGCCCGGCGCATCCGCGCGCGTGCCTCGTCGCTCGGCCGGCGGGAGGCGCGCTCGACGTCCTCCTCGACGATCGTCCCGTCCGGCCCGGTGCCGGTCAGTCCCTCGAGCGGGACCCCCAGCTCCGCGGCGCGTCGCTTGGCCCGCGGCGTTGCGCGCCGTCCGTTGGGCGGATGCGCCGCGCTCGGTGGCATCGGCGGAGCCGGCACGCTCGGCGTGGGCGCCTCCGCCGCCGCCACGCTCGGACCCGGCGCGCGAACTGCCGGCGTGCCGCTCGGTTCTCCCTCCTTGCGGAGGAGCGCGATCGGGGCGCCGACGGCCACCTTCGTTCCGATCGGCACGAGCTGCGCCTCGAGCACGCCCGCCTCGTAGGCCTCGATCTCCAGTACGCCCTTGTCGGTCTCGACCTCGGCGTAGACGTCGCCGCGCGCGATGGGGTCACCCGGAGCGCGTCGCCAGGCCACGAGTGTCCCCGCCTCCATGTCCGAGCCGAGGGAGGGCATGAGGAGCTCAGCCACGGCGCTCCGTCAGCGCGCGCGCCGCGTCCACGATGCGCTCGGCGCTCGGCAGCGCCGCTTGCTCGAGGTGCTGCGCGTAGGGGATCGGCACCTCCGCGGTGCACACGCGCGCCGGCGGCGCGTCCAGGTCGTAGAGGGCCGTCTCGGCGAGCTGCGCGACGAGCTCTCCGGCGAGGCTTCCGGTGCGCCAGGCCTCGTCGACGACGAGCAGCCGGTGGGTCCGCGCCAGCGAGGCGCGCACGGGATCGAGATCGAGCGGGCGCAGCGCGCGCAGATCGACCACCTCGGCCTCGACGCCGCGGCCGGAGAGCTCCGTCGCCGCTGCCAGGGCGCGTGGAAGGCAGCCGCCCCACGCCAGGACGGTGAGGTCGCGGCCCGGCCTGCGCACGAGCGAATGCCACGGCGAGGCGGGCGCCGCCGTCTCGTCGAGCGGGCCCTCCATCGGGTAGAGGTACTGGTGCTCGAAGACGAGCACCGGATCGTCCTCGGCGAGCGCGGCGAGGATCATGTCCCGCGCGTCCTGCACCGTGCCGGGCATGAGCACCCGCAGCCCGGGCACACCCGCGTACCAGTTCTCGAGGCTGTGCGAGTGCTGCGCTGCGAGCTGGCGTCCGGCGCCGGTCGCCATGCGGATCACCACGGGCACCGCCACCTGCCCCGCGGTCATGTGCCGCAAGCACGCGGCGTTGTTCACGATCTGGTCCAGCGCGAGGAGGCTGAAGTTGACCGTCATGATCTCCACGATGGGCCGCAGGCCCCCCATCGCCGCCCCGATGCCCGCGCCGACGAAGCCCGCCTCGGAGAGCGGCGTGTCGCGCACCCGCGCCTCGCCGAACTCCTCGAGCAGGCCGAGGCTGCAGGCGTAGGCGCCGCCGTAGCGCCCGACGTCTTCGCCCATCAGCAGGGCCCGCGGCTCGGTGCGGAGGGCGTCGCGGAGGGCCGAGCGCACCGCCTCGCGGAAGGAGGCCTGCTTCATCGCGGCGTCCGGGCGTAGAGGTCGCGCGCGAGATCGGAGGTCGGCTCGAGCGGCGCCGCGTCGGCCTCGGCGACGGCAGCGGCGAGCAGCGCGCTCAGCTCGCCCTCCATCGCTGCACGCGCCGCGGGCGCGAGCAGTCCGTCCTCGGTGAGCCGCTCGGCGAGCAGCTCGATCGGGTCGCGGCGCTTCCACTGCGCGATCTCCTCCGGATCGCGGTAGCGGTCCGCGTCGTACATCGAGTGCGCGCGGAAGCGGTAGGTCGACAGCTCGAGGAAGCGCGGCCCGGACCCGCCGCGGACGACGTCCGCCGCCTCGCGCACGGCCCGCTCGACCTCGAGGACGTCCATCCCGTCGACGCGCGTCGCCGGGATGCCGTAGGTCGGCGGCTTCTCCACCAGGCGCGGGTTCGAGGCGTGCCGGGCGAGGGCGGTGCCCATCGCGTACTGGTTGTTCTCGCAGAGAAAGAGCACCGGCAGCTTCCACAGCGCCGCGAGGTTCAGCGACTCGTGCAGCTCGCCCTCGTCCATCGCGCCGTCCCCGAAGAACACCGCGACGAGGCGGCGCCCTCGCTGCATCCGCTCGGCGAGCGCGAGGCCGACCGCGATCGGCACGCCGCCGCCCACGATGGCGAAGCCGCCCCAGAAGCGCCGGGAGACGTCGCAGAGGTGCATCGAGCCGCCGCGGCCGCGGGCGCAGCCGCTGGCCTTGCCGAACATCTCCGCGAGCAGCGTCGCGGGCGGGATTCCCCGCGCCAGCGCGTGGCCGTGCTCGCGGTAGGTCGCCACGACGTCGTCGTCTGCCGCGAGGGCGCGGACGGAGCCCACGGCGGTGGCCTCTTCGCCGATGCCGAGGTGGAGAAAGCCGCGGATCTTCCGCGAGGCGTACTGCTCGGCGCAGCACTCCTCGAAGCGCCGCACCAGCAGCATGTCGCGGAGCAGCGCGAGCCGATGCACTCCGTCGTCGGTCATGGTGGCGGCGGGGTCTCGAGCGAGGAGAGGTCGCCCGAGGGCAGCCCGAGCTCCTGGGCGCGCAAGAGACGCCGCAGGATCTTGCCGCTCCGTGTGCGCGGCAGGTTGGGCAGGAAGGCGAGCTCGCGGGGCGCGACGGCCGCGCCGAGGCGACTCCGGGCGTGAGCGATGAGCTCGAGCTCGAGCTCGCGGGAGGGCTCGTAGCCGAGCTTCAGCGAGACGAACGCCTTGACGATCTCGCCGGCGACCGGGTCCGGCTTGCCGATCACGCCGGCCTCGGCGACGGCCGGGTGGGCGAGCAGCACGCTCTCGACCTCGAAGGGCCCGATGAGGTGCCCCGCGGTCTTGATCACGTCGTCGCTCCGGCCGACGAACCAGAAGTAGCCGTCGGCGTCCTTTCGAGCGAGGTCGCCGCTCAGGTACCACCCGTCCGCGAAGCACTTCGCGTAGCGTTCGGGCGCATCCCAGTACGCGCGGAACATCGACGGCCAGCCGGGCCGCAAGGCGAGCTCGCCCTGCACGTTCGGCTCGGTGATCACCTCGATCCTTCCGCCGGCCCGCCGCACGATCGCGGCCTCGATGCCGGGGAGCGGCCGGCCCATCGAGCCGGGCTTCACCGTCATCGAGGCGTAGTTCGCGATGGCGATGCCGCCGGTCTCGGTCTGCCACCAGTTGTCGTGGAAGGGCATCCCGAAGGCCGCGACGCCCCACACGACGCTCGCCGCATCGAGCGGCTCGCCCACGCTCGCCATGAAGCGCAGGCGCGGGAAGCGCCGGCCCTCGAGCGGGCCGAGGCCCACGCGGCGGAGCATGCGGATCGCAGTCGGCGCGGTGTACCAGACGTCGACGTGGTGGTGCTCGAGGATGTCGTACCAGCGCTCGGCGTCGAACTCGGCCTCGTCGACGAGCAGGGTGATGCCGTTCGCGAGCGGCGCGATGATCCCGTACGAGGTGCCGGTGACCCAGCCCGGATCCGCGGTGCACCAGAAGACGTCGCCGGGCTTGAGGTCGAGCACGAGCCGGCCCGTCGCCCGGTGCATGATCACCGCGGCATGCACGTGCGCGGCGCCCTTCGGCGTGCCGGTCGTACCGCTCGTGAAGTGCAGCAGCGCGCCGTCGCCCTCCGAGGTGTCGGGGATCGACCAGTCCACGTGCACGCCCTCGAGCGCGGTGCGGAGCGTGATCGTGTCATCCACCGGATGCGCCGGATCGCCGTCCACGAGCAGCACCGAGCGCAGCTCCGGGAGCTGCCACCTCAGCTGCGCCACCTTCGTGACGTAGAGCTTGCGGGTGGTGACCAGCACGCTGGCGCCCGCGATGGCGAGGCGCGTGCGGATCGGCTCGGGCCCGAACGCCGAGAAGATCGGCATGAACACCGCCTTGCGCTTGAGGGTGCCGAGCGCGGCGACGTAGAGGTCGGGCACGCGCGGCAGCAGCGCCGCCACGCGATCGCCCACGCGCACGCCGAGGGAGGCCGCGAGCGCGGCGAAGCGGCCCGAGCGGCGCGACAGCTCCGCGTAGCTGATGTCGCGCTGCGCGCCCGCGCGGGAGAGCCAGCGGATGGCCACCATCTCGCCGCGGCCCTCGGCGACGTGGCGATCCGCGCACTCGTAGCCGATGTTCAGCCCGCGCCCGCCGGGCAGCCCCGCGAGCTCGGCGCGGGCGTCGGCCCAGGAGAACGTCCGTCGGGCCTCCTCGTAGTCCACGAGGTTCGGTCGTTCGCGTCCCTCGCGGCGTGGTTTGTCGATGCGGAGAATCGGCTGCACGCAGGTGCCCTGCGCACCGGCTCCCCCCCCCGCCAGCGAGCGGCCTTCCGATGCGGCGGCCGGGCGCCGCGTGGCCGTTCGTTTCGGTGGGCCTCCCACGGTCCGCGAAGGGCAGACCGGAGGCTCTCTGGATGGGCGATGCAGGACTTGAACCTGCGACTTCGACCGTGTGAAGGTCGCACTCTACCGCTGAGTTAATCGCCCGGTGGCCGCTCGAGGCGGGGCGCAATCGTTAGCCGACCGCGCCCGCCCGTGCAAGCGGCTCGTCAGATCTTGAGCTTGCGCTTGAGCAGATCCCCGAAGGTGCCGAAGCCCTTCGCGCTCGCCTCACGCCGGTAGTCCTGGATGGCCTTGCGCTCTTCGTCGTTGGCGAGCGCCTTCTTGCTGACGCGCCAGCCGCCGTCGCGGTCGATGCCCACGATCTTCACCTCGATCTCGGTGCCGATCGGGAACTTCTTGCGGTGGTCGGCACCCTTCTCGGTGCCGGCCTCGGAGTTCGGCAGGAAGCCGCGCCCGCGCTTGCCGATCACGCCCTCGATCTGGACGATGATCCCCGCGCTCTCGATCTTCTCCACGCGGACCTTCAGCGTCGTGCCGGGGCGCACCGCCTTGCCGCCGGTGGACTGCGTGAGCGTGCCCTCCTCGAAGAGCTTGGCGTCCTGCTCGGAGAGCTTCGAGAGCGCGACGCGGCGGGCCTTCACGTCGATGCGGTCGATGCAGACGTAGACCTCTTCGCCTTCCTTGATCTTCTCGCCGGCGTGGCGGAGGTCCTTGCCCAGCTCGCTGACGTGCAGGAGGCCCTCGACGCCGGGGGCGAGCTCGACGAACGCGCCGAACTCGGCGACGCGTGTGACCTTGCCCTTCTTGATCGTGCCCTCGGGCATCTCCTTCAGCTCGGTCTCGAAGGGATCGGGCAGGCACGCCTTGATCGAGAGGCCGATGCGTCCGTCACGGCGCTTGTCCCGGCCATCCTTGCCGTCGGGGCGCTGGCCGGGGCGCGGCTCGTGCGCGCCGAGGCGCACGATCTTCACCTCGACCTCGTCGCCCACCTTCGCCGCGTCGGCCGGGCGCACGCTGCGGTCCCAGCTCACCTCGGACATGTGCACGAGGCCCTCGATGCCGCCGAGGTCCACGATGAGGCCGAAGTCGCGCACCGAGGTGACGCGGCCCTTCAGCTTCTGGCCGATGTTCAGCGTCTTGCGC
>Ga0209972_10000874_pt1 | contig 29207 bp, 22 predicted proteins | sample NOAtaG_7_FD_187302 | JGI IMG/M metagenome (GOLD analysis project Ga0209972, IMG submission 187302) | Freshwater lake microbial communities from Lake Erie, under a cyanobacterial bloom - NOAA_Erie_Diel1S_2200h metaG (SPAdes) (version 2) | ecosystem: Environmental > Aquatic > Freshwater > Lake ...
CACACGCGGGTGTGACTCCGCCACCCGGCAGAACTCGGCTTCCCAGTCGCTGTCGAGCACCACCCAGTTCACCTGGCAGCGGCGGGAATCGGTCTCCCACCGATCGGCCTTCGATGTGTTGAAGCGAACGTGCGCGCTCGAACCCACCGGGTTGTAGGCGTCGAGCACCGCGTTGATGGGGCGTTTGCCGATCAGCTCGCGGGTGATGCCGGCCATGATCCGCTCGCTGGCCATGTCGGCCAGCATCTTGTACTTGAGCTGCGCCGGGTAGGTGCCCCCTTTGCACACCAGACACTTCTCGTCGAGCCACTGCTTGACGATGCGCTTGAGCTGGCCGAACAGGTGCAGTTGCGGCTCGCCGTTGGCGTCGCGCCAGCGGCTCAGGAGCAGGTGCGAGGTCAACTCGTAGATCACCTGAGAAGGTCGCACGTCGCCGGTGTGGACGAGATTCAGGTCCACCATCTCGCCGATGATTCCGGAGTTGCGAGTCTCGGTGGCGCCGACGAGATCGGGGGTAAGTTCAAGGATCGAGTCCTGGTTGAAGCTGGCCGTGAGCCGATCTTCCGGCAGCTCGGCTCGGTAGCCGGCAACCCGCGGGAAGCGAATTTCCAGCGCATCGCGGTCGGGCCGGATGGCCTTGACCTGGATGGTCTCGCGCGGCGGCTGCGGCGGCGCCACCACGGGTTTGGCGTTGAAGTCGAACGGGATGCCGAGTACGTCGGCGTACTCGACGTTGAAGAGGTTCTCGTCGTTCAGGTCATAGGACTGCCGGCGCAGCGCGCGGCCGATCACCTGCTCGCACAGCAACTGCGTACCGAAGGCGCGCACCCCGAGAACGTGGGTCACCGTATTGGCATCCCAGCCTTCGGTCAGCATCGAGACGGAGACCACACAGCGGATGTCAGCGCCCAGGCGGCCGGGCTTGCCGACGGTGTTCATCACCTCGCGCAGAAGGTCCTGGTCAGTGAGGTTGTCGGCCTGGCGGGCGTCACCGGTGCGCTCAATGATCTCGCGCCGGAAGCGGTCGATCTCGTCGGCGGCCATGGCGCGGAAGTTGTCGTCGAGCGCTTCGCCGGATTCCAGTTGTTCGCTGTCGATCAGCAGCGTTCGGGGGCGAGCGAGTGGGTTGCCGTGCTCGTCATGGTTCTGGAACAGCGGCAAGCGGCCGAACTGGAGCTGGCTGGAACCGTCGTTGTTCTGGCGCTGAAAACCGGAGATGTAGTCGTAGACAAGTTTCGACGTCGAGGTGTTGTTGCATACGACGATGAAGCAGGGAGGCACCGAGACCTTTGTCTCCGCCCAAAGGCTAAAGGTCTTCTCGTAGTGGCCGTACAGCGCATCCAGCGCTGTTTGCAGTTGCGGCGGCAGGTCGAGCGGGTTGAGTGTTTCGGCCTTGCCACGGCCCTTCTTAGGCATCTTGGCGCGGATGTGTTCCCACAGGTTGCGGAACATCGGCATCTCGTTGCCGGGAATATTGTCTGCAATGGGTACGCGCGGCAGCTTGACGATGCCGCACTCGATGGCGTCCATCAGTGAGAAGTCGCTCATCGTCCAGGGAAACAGCGTTCCCTCGGCATAGCCAGACCCGCGCAGGAAGAAGGGCGTAGCCGACAGGTCGATCACACGAACGACGCCGAGCTTGCGGTTGACCGCTTCGAGGCCAGCGATCCACAGGCGCGCGGCGTCGTTGTTCTTCTCGGCTTCTTTCTTGTCTTCGCCCTTGAGATCGTCATCTTCAGCAGCGTTGGGCTTCTCGCGGTAGCAGTGATGCGCTTCGTCGTTGAGCACGAGGATGTTCTTCAGGCCCATCAGGTCGGGCATCACGCGCTGGAGCATCTGACCTTCGGTCTCAAGCGTGTTCAGTTCCTCGCCGCGCCCCTGGAGCAGCGAACGGCCGCCCTTGGATAGCTCAATCCGCTCGCGCAACTTGAAGGCGTGGTAGTTGGTAATGACGATCTTGGCGCGACTGATGTCGTCCAGCATGTCGCCGGGGACGATTTCACGGTCTTTGTAGTAGCTATCGGGGTCGTTGGGCTGTAGGACGCGTAGTCGATCCTTGATCGTGAGGCCCGGGGCCACCACGAGAAAGCCGCGTGTGAAGCGCTTGCTCTGCGGGTGGCGCACGGCGTTGATGGTCTGCCAGGCGATGAGCATGGCCATCACAGTGGTCTTGCCCGCGCCGGTCGCGAGCTTGAGCGCCAGACGCATCAGTTCGGGGTTGGCGTCGTTGTTTGCGTTTGCGAGATGCTGGAGAAATGACTCTCCTGCCTTGCCGATCTGAGGAGCAACTTCAGTCAGCCGGATTGCCGTTTCAACGGCCTCAATCTGGCAGAAGAACGGCCGGATGCCGCTGAAGTCGTGGTGGCGCCAGTGCTGCAGCAGGCGCGCCGTCTCTGGGGTCACGCGCCAGTCGTTGGGGTTCTTGATCTGTCGCCATTTGTCGACCTCCTGGCGGACCGCGTTGACAACAGCAACCTGGTCGTACTGCTGCTCCTGCGTTGATAGGCCCTTGCCCTCGTCGAACACGAGGGACGACTGCTCTGCGCCGCCCTTGCGCTTCTTGGGCTTGGGGATAGGGGTAATGAAGCGCGCGCTGCGACGGGCTTCGATGACCTTCTGGGTCGGTTGACCGGAGTCGTCGAGTTCCCAATGGCGAGCGGGATACTCGTAGGGAGAGTTGAGGATCGGGCGTTCGAAAAATGGGTTGGGGTTCTGCACCGCAATTCGCTGTCTGTTTCAGGCGTGGATTGAAGTTCTGATCCGGACGCCATCTCAATTGGCAGGATGGCACCCCAAACAGGGTAGTGTGCGGTCGGAGCGAATTAATCTGATCATGACGAAAACGATGTTCTAACAACTGCTTCCGCAAGCCGGCACTGTATTCACCGTGCCATAAGCGGTCAACCGCGCAGCGTGAGGCGCGGAATCCCCCGTTGACGCCGCACCGTCCCGTATCAGCCTTCACCCGCCGCGCTCTGACGCCCTCAAGCGATCTCGAGCCGACAACGCCCGTCGGATCCCCCGCGCAACCGAGATCGCGCCCCCATCAACCTGCATCATCGAGCGGCAACGGCCGCACCGCGGTGCGCGCGCCGCCCGCTGGCGTCAGCCGGCGTTCTCGCTCTGCGCCCAGTTCGCCATGAGGGTGTTGGAAGGCAGGGTCTCGTCGATGAGCTTGCGGGCCGTCTCGATGCCCGCCACGGGCAAACCCTTCGGGTCGAGCAGACCGATCTGCACCAGCACACTCGCCTGATCCCAGTAGATGTGCTCGTTGTGGAGCTTGTCGCCGCGGAACTTGACGATGGCCACCAGCGGGATCTCCACGCGCCGGCCCGTGGGCGCCACCCCGGGCAGCATCCAGTCGATCTCCATGTCGTGGGTGAAGCAGAACAGCATCTCGTCCACCACGATGCCCTCACCGATGGTGCGGGAGATCGGAATGAGGGTGGTGTCCTTCGGGGTCTTGGGGATGAAGTGGTGCTTGTAGAAACGCTTCAGGTGCCGGTAACCCACCCCGCCGGTCATGGTGGGGATGTGGTTCACGTAGGGCTCGGCCACCATGGTGGCCATGGTGGCATCCACATCGCGGGTGGCAAATTCGTACTCGCAGTGCTTGTCCCACAGGGCCGAGAAATCGAAATGCGGCCCCATGGTGCGGCGGAACAGCGCGATGGAGCGGTGGTGGGCCATCAGCGCCGAGGGCTTGTGGTAGTGCGGCGAGGGCGGCCGCGCGAAGGCGTGGTCCACGCCGGGATAGACGTGGATCTCCACGTCGTGCCGGCCCTTGAACGCGGCACGGATACGGTCCACGGTTTCCATGGGGGCGTACTTGTCTTCCGCGGCGAAGTGCAGCGCCAGGGGCACCTTCACGGCCGCGGCCTCGCCCAGGTACTGGTCGATGGTGACGCCGTAGTAGCCCACGGCGCAGTCCACGCCCGAGCGCGCCGCCGCCAGGAAGGCGAGCCGCCCGCCCAGGCAGAAGCCCAGCGCGCCCACCTTGCCGGCCACTTCCGGCATGGCCCGCAGGGCCGCCACCGTGGCGGTGATGTCGGACATGCCGCGATCGGTGTCGAACTTGCCGAAGAGCTCGAAGGCTTTCTGCCAGTCGGCCTCGGTGTAGCCCAGCTCGATGCCGGGCTGGATGCGCCAGAACAGGTCCGGCGCCACCACCACGTAACCCTCTTCCGCGTAATAGTCGGCCACCTCGCGGATGTAGGCATTGACGCCGAAGATCTCCTGGCACAGCACGATGCCCGGACCCTTGCCGGATTTGGGCACGGCCTTGTAGGCCTTGAACTTGCCGCCGTCGGCTGCGTTGATTTCGATCCAGGTGCCCGCCATGAGACGCTCCTTACCCTTCTGAACGGTTGCATGCCGCCGGGCAAGCCCCGGCGCGAGAGGCGGCTTGTACCGCGCGGCGCTTCGACAAGTCAATCCGGCCGCCTTGACAGAGCGCCAGGGAACCCAATGGATTGAATCAGCGTTCCGGGCAGCCCGTCCGGGCCAACCCCGCCGCCCGCCTTGCGCCTTGCATTTACCCACCCGAGGTAGAACAACATGACCGCCCGTTCCCGCCGCCGTTTCTTCAGGCTCCGTCCGCGCTGGCCACCGCCTGACGGGTGATGCGATGCCACTGCAGACCTGCGATCACCAGAAGCAGAGCGATGGCCCCGAGCACGGCGACGACATCCCCAGTGGCCTGCGCGAGGAACAGTAGCGCCAGCCCCAGCCATGCGCCGAGAAGCAGGCCGAGGGCATCGCGCGACAACCCTATCGCGCCGCGCGCAAGGAACAACAACACCATGCACGCGGTAGCAGCACCCGCCACTGCGGCCACGCCGATCCCGTCTACCCCCAGCGCCTGAGCCAGCAGCAGACCGGCCCCGAAATTCACCACGAAGCCCACCCCTGCCGCCAGGGTCACGCGCCACGCTGCACCCGACACTGCCGCCACCTTGAGCACGATAGCGGTGCACACGACGAAAGGCAGTTGCAGCGCGCCAAGGCGCAACAGCCCCGCGAGTTGCCGTGCCTGATCGGCACTCACCGTACGGCCGGAGATCACAGCCAGCGACACCGGTTCCGCCACGGCGCTGACCATCAACGCGCACACCACCGCTAGCCACGATCCGAGCGCCAGCAGGAAGAACGCGTCCGAGCGCAGTCGAGCCGACTGGCGCTGCGCCACCAGGGTGGCGAGATGCGGCAGGACCACGGCGCCGATCGCGAAGCTCGCCGTCGTCGTCAGCACCTGCACCAGCTTACTGGCGAACGCCCAGGAGGGGGCTGCATCACCGCCAAGCGACCCGGCAAACGCGAAGTTCAGCGGCACCGCTGCCGCGGAAAACAGCGCCGCCAGGACCAGGGAAACGTAGTTCTGCGCGGCGCGACGCATGGCCGCATCCCAGCGAGGTGGCGCCGGCACCAGGGCAATACCCTCACGCGCCGCAGCCCACGCCACGATGGCCACGTTTGCTGCCATGCCGACGAGCATGCCGGCGATCGCGGCGTGGATGCCCAGCCTCTGCTCCAGCAGGAGCAACACGAGGACCGTGCTCACTGCGGCCGCCAGTTGGCCGACGGCAACGATGCGTGACTTCTGCCGCAGGTTGAGCAATGCGCCGCCAATGACCGTCCACCCCGAAAACACCAGGAACGGCGTGCACCAGCGCAGCATCCCGGCTGCTTCCCGCCGCGTGTCTGGGCCGGCGGAGGACAAAACGAGTCCCATCACCGCCTCGGCCCATACGAGGAGGGCGCCTCCGAGCAACGCGAAAAACAAACCCGACGTACCGAGGAATACCTGCGCTTGCCTGCGCTGCTCGGCGACGTCCAGCCGCACCAACGGTCCGGTCAGTGCATCAGCCATGGGCGCCGAGAACGCCGCAAAAAGGAACATCGGCACCATCGACGCAGCAAAAAAAGCCGCCAGCGAGGGGGTGAGCCCGTTTGAGCTCACCAGCACCAGGTCCCGTATCAGGAAGCCGACAAGCGTGAAAACCCACAGCAGTAGCACCACACTGCCGTCTGCAGCCACCCGCGTCATGGCGCTCGTGGCTGTACCCGCACCCGACGCCGAAGACGCTTCGGCGCTGCGGGCGGCGTTGCGCTCGGCCGCCTTCAGCAGCGTGCCGAAGATGCGGGCCCAGCCCATGGCGCCCTGCAGCATCAGCAGCATCCAGACACCGTAGCGCATGCGATACAGGGTCCCGACCACGGGCTGGGCGTAAGCAATGGGGAGGAGCACCACCAGGCTGAAGGCGAGCAGGGCCAGCATCGCAGGCCGCGGGCGACGCAGCAGCATCAGCAGGGCGCCAGGTAGAAAGAGATACCAGACCAGAGTCTCGACCGCGCCCACCACGCGTATGGGCGTCGGGCGATCCACCCACATGTCTGGAAAGGGTGCGAACAGCGCAACCTGCAGGGTCCGCGGCACGAGCGCGAGTGCCTGCAAGGCGTTGCGCGGCAGCGCATCACCGTTCACCAAGGATCCTGCCGTCTGCGCCGAGTAAACGAACCCGGCTCGGGTGGCGGACAGACGACGCGCCACGTCGTCGATGACCTCCGGGAGCTGCGGCGTCGCCTCCCAAGTCCAGGAAGTCTCATGCAGCACCGGGACGCTGGCGGCCTCACTCCGCAGTTGCAACACATCATGCCGGGGCAGCGCGGCCGCCAGGATGCCCACCACCAGGGTCGGCAACCACGGCTGCCACCACGATGCGCGATGACCATCGGGTCCCCGCCCACCGCGTACTGCCATCGCCACCGTCCACGCCAGCGTACCCAGCAGCAGCCCTGCAGCCAGGATTTGCACCAGATAGCTGCGCACCGCCGCCACCAGCAGCCCCCCCACCACGCAAGCCATAACGGCCCGCAGCCAGCGACTCGCCTCCGGCCGCGCAGGGCCCATGCACCCCGTCCAGGCGTGGACGATCATTAGCGTGCCGGCGATGGCGAAGGCATCCTTGTGGTTCTGCCCATACCACTGTAGCGCGGACGGAAACAGCGTGAAGGCGACAGCCGTCAGCAGGCCGCCGATGCGGCCGACCGGCCCCGGCCAGAGCCGCGCCCCGATGGCATAGAGCAACATGGCCGACAAGGCGTGGAAGGCACAGGTGACGGGCAGGAACCACGCGGGCTCCGGGCCGAACAGCGTGTACACCGCCGCCAGCCACTTGACATTCCCGCTGACCGCGTCGAAATGGAACAGGTGCAGGGCACCCCAGCCCTGGACTGCCACCGCGGCGGCCAGCTTCACCGCCTCTTGGTGGAAGTGCACCGCATCATTCGTGAGCAGACCCTGACCGGCGTGCAGGGCGGGCATGCGCGGCAGGATAAGCTTCTGGAATGTCAGCGCGACGACCAGCGCGTAGGCATAGGAGAGAAGCCATACCCAGCCCATGCGCGGAAATCCGAGTTGTCTCGCCCCGCCGCCCGGGAGTACCACCCGGTCTGTGCCCACCGCGCCCCCCTTCCGCAACCACCCGCATGACCTCCAGCGAGCGAGCAGGCACTTCACATGACTTTTCCAGAGAGCCGATATCGTATTCCCCGTGCCTCGAACAGGCAAGGATGCGCCGCTAGGCGCACCCCCCTCGCAGTGACAATGCAAGCACGGCTTCTGCCCGGATAAGCCTGCACCGGCAGCGTCCTGGCGCCCCCAGGCGGGCGCTGGGCGAGCACGCTCCTCGGTTCTGCTGCAGAACCGTGGCCGTGGTCTTCCCGGATGAGGCTGCGTGATCGAGCGGCCACTCCTGCGCCGCTGCGCGCGGCGGCGCCCGCGCGGGCAGGCCCAGGTGCGCAAGAATCCTCACGATCACCACCGGCTTTTCGGTCACGGCGCGGATCCTCAGCAAACCCCGCACGCAGCTTCGCGTTCGAGGCGGGCTCCCCGTGAAAGCGGATCAAGTGCAGCCGCAGGCGCGGCACCAGCGCCGCCATGCGCTGCACGCCCTTCTCTTCCACCCGATAGCCTGTACGCGTGAGCAGCTCCATCAGACGCGCGATGCTCTTCTCAAGCAGGCTCGCGAGCTCAACACCGCTGGGAGCACGCGCCTCGGCCTAGCCGGCTCTGCAACCAGCCACCTCGACGCCCTGTTCGGCGACACTTTCACGAGTCCCCGCTCCGAGGTCGTCACCTATTCCCAACCCGCCCGCTCGCTCTCCCGCCGCCAACTTGACGCCTTCGCCCGCGGCAGAGTCACCTTCGAGGGCCCTGAGTCGTCCTGTACACGAGCACTGGCGACTGGGGCGCGGGGTCCACCTTCGTTGCTGATCGTTGCACTGCCTGTCACCCTCCCGGCCATTGCTAAGTAGCAGCGCGCCCTGGGCTTCAACCGGCGCCCCAACCGCGTGTGGAACAACGTCCACCGGCCGCTCATCCCGGGGCGCCTCGGCTGGAAGGATAGCCCGCGCAGCCGACGCCAGCAGGTCGCTGCAGCCTTCCTGGGCCACATGGGTGCGCGCTCCAGCCTCCGCCCGAAGCGGAACAACCCGGACGCGCTTACCGCGTTCGCCGAAGCGCCGCAGGCGCCGCGACGCTTGTCTCAGTCTCCGGCCCTGCGCCCCCATGGGGATGCCGGAACTAAGTTCGCCGTTGCAATCGTGCGATACGAGGTGTGCCTGTGCGGAACTATTCAGCTGTAATTGAGCGTGACCCGCAGACAGGTCTGTTCGTCGGGTATGTGCCCGGTTTCCCGGGCGCGCACTCGCAAGGCGCCAGCCTCGACGAACTGAACGCGAATCTTCGCGAGGTGCTCGAAATGCTTCTCGAAGACGGAGAACCAGAGCTCGACTCGGAGTTCATGGGCGTCCAGACCGTTGTGGTTGCGTGAGCAGTGGGAAACGTCCCGGTACTCAAACCCGCGTCGGTTGTGGCCATCCTGCTCAGGGTGGGGTTTGCGGAGGTCCGGCAAGGCGGGTCACACAAGCAGAGCCGGGACGCACGGGCTGGCGGCCACGGCGAACCCCGCCGCGACACGGGCCGCGCCCCGTTTTGGCGCCGGGGTACTTGCACCGCACTGTTTCGATGCCCCCCCCGGATGCACGGGGTGCGCGTCGCCGCGCAATGTGTTCTTTCAGTTCAGGAAATGCCGCTGCCATGCCATTGGCACGGGGGTTGCGCTTAAGTGCGCGCCGCGTCTCCTGAGGCGCGCACCGTCCGCCTCGCGAACCCAACCTGGAGTGCCAACGTCATGTCCCACGATCTGCACAACCGTTCCCGCCGCACGGCGCTGAAGACCCTCGCCGCGGGCGCCGCCGCCACCGCCGCCTCGCCGCTGTGGCTGCCGCGCGCCTTCGCGGCCGACTTCGTGGTGGGCGTCATTTATGTAGGCCCCAAGGACGACTACGGCTACAGCCAGGCCCAGGCCCAGGCCGCCGCGGCCATCAAGAAGATGCCGGGCGTGAAGGTGATCGAGCAGGAAAAGGTGGCCGAAACCACCGACGTGCAGAAGGTCATGGCCTCCATGATCGAGGAGGACGGCGCCAAGCTGGTGTTTCCCACCTCGTTCGGCTACTTCGACCCGCACATGCTCAAGATGGCCGAGAAGTACCCGCAGGTGCGCTTCGCCCACTGTGGCGGCCTGTGGACCGAAGGCAAGCACCCGAAGAACACCGCCAGCTACTTCGGCTACATCGACGAGTGCCAGTACCTCAACGGCGTGTGCGCGGGCCACGCCACCAAGAGCAAGAAGCTCGGCTTCATCGCCGCCAAGCCCATTCCCCAGGTGCTGCGCAACATCAACGCCTTCACCCTGGGCGCCAAGAGCGTGAAGCCTGACATCACCACGCAGGTCATCTTCACCGGCGACTGGCTGCTGCCGGTCAAGGAGGCCGAGGCCGCCAACAGCCTCATCGACCAGGGTGTGGACGTGATCACCATGCACGTGGACAGCCCCAAGGTGGTGGTGGAGACCTGCGAGCGGCGCGGCATCCATGTGTGCGGTTACCACGCCGACCAGTCCGCCCTGGCGCCCAAGGGCTACCTCACGGGCGCGGAATGGAACTGGCTCACGCCCTACACCACCCACGTGAAGGACGCCATGGCGGGCAAGCCGCTCAACAACTTCCTGCGCGGCGGGCTCAAGGAGGGCTTCGTCAAGCCCTCGCCCTACGGCAAGGCGGTGAGCGAGGGCGCGCGCAAGCAGGCCGATGCCATCAAGGCGCAGATGATGAAAGGCGATTTCGCCATCTTCAAGGGCGAACTCAAGGACAACACCGGCAAAGTGGTGGTGCCGGCCGGCACCGTGCACAAGCAGACCGACGTGGTGCTCGAGCAGATGAACTGGCTGGTGGCCGGCGTCATCGGCAAGGTCTGACGGGTCTTTCGTGGAAGCCGTGGCCGCGCTGCCGGCGAACGCCGGCACGCGGGCTCCCCTTGCCTCCGATGCCGTGCGGCGCGCCGCCGAGGGCTTGCTCATTCCCCTCGGGGCGCTGGCCGTCTCCATGTTGCTGTTCGGCGTGTTCGTGCTCGTCCTGGGCAAGGATCCGATCGCGGTCTACCAGCTCATATGGAAGGGCGCTTTTTCCACTTCCTTCGCCTGGCAGAACACCCTGCAGCGGGCCGCGCCGCTGATTCTCACGGCGCTGTGCGTGGCCATTCCCGCACGGGCCGGCCTGATCGTCATCGGCGCGGAGGGCGCGCTGGTGCTGGGCGGCCTGGCCGCGGCGGTGAGCGGCCACCTGCTGTCGGGGCACGCGCCGCTCGCCGTGCAACTGGCCATGGCCCTGGCGGCCATGACGGCGGGCGCGGCGTGGATCGCCCTGGCCGGCGGTCTGCGCCACTTTCGCGGCGTCAACGAAACCATCGGCAGCCTGCTGCTCACCTACATCGCCATTGCGCTGTTCAATCACTTCGTCGAAGGCCCTTTGCGCGATCCCGCCAGCCTGAACAAACCTTCCACAATGCCCATTGACGAGGCCAGCATGGTGGGCAACCTGCCGGGCCTGGACGTGCATTGGGGCCTGGTTTTCGGCGTTGTCTTCTGCCTGGCCTGCCACGTGCTGGTCCGCCACACCGTGGCCGGCTTCGCGCTGCGCGTGGTGGGCGGCAACGTGCGCGCCGCGCGGCTCGCGGGGCTTCCGGTGGGAGCGCTCATCCTCGGCAGTTGCGCCGTTGGCGGGGCCGCGGCCGGACTGGCCGGCATGGTGGAGGTGGCGGCGGTGCACGGCAGCGCCAACGCCTCGCTGATCGCCGGCTATGGCTACGCCGGCATCCTGGTGGCCTTCATCGCACGCCACAATCCCCTCGCCATCGTGCCCGTGGCCATCCTGGTGGGCGGCATCAACGCCAGCGGCAGCATCCTGCAGCGGCGCCTCGACCTGCCCGATGCCACCGTGCTGGTGCTGCAGGGCATCGCCTTCATGGCGATCCTGGCGGCGGAAACGCTCTACGGGCGCGCGCGCCTGTTCCAGCCCCGGGGCGCCTGAGATGGAAAGCGAAGCCCTGGGCTGGTACGGCGTGCCCATCGCGGTGCTGGGCGGCGCCATCCGCGTGAGCACGCCATTCCTGTTCGTGAGCCTGGGCGAGTGCCTCACCGAGCGAAGCGGGCGCATCAACCTGGGCCTGGAGGGCGTGCTGGTAATGGGCGCCATGAGCGGCTACGCGGTGTCCTTCCTCACCGGCAATGCGTGGGTCGGGGTGCTGGTGGCCGGCCTGGCCGGCATGGCGCTGGGGCTGCTGCACGGCCTGGTGTGCAGCCTGCCGCGGGTCAGCGACATCGCCGTGGGCATCGGCCTGATGCTGCTGGGCACCGGGCTCGCCTTCTTCCTGGGCAAGCCCTACGTGCAGCCCAAGGCGCCTACCCTGCCCGCGCTGCACCTGGGCGACTGGTCGGCCTCGCCGCAAATCCAGGCCGCCCTGCAGATCAACGTGCTGTTCCTGGCAGGCATCGCGCTGGCCATTGCCATGGCGTGGGCATTTCGCGCCACGCGCTGGGGCCTGATCGTGCGCATGGTGGGCGACAGCGCCGACGCCGCCCGCGCCATGGGCTATCCGGTGGCCGCGGTGCGCACCCTGTGCACCGCCGCGGGCGGTTTCCTCGCTGGCGTGGGCGGCTCCTTCCTGTCGCTCTACTACCCCGGCAGCTGGAACGAAGGGCTCTCCAGCGGCCAGGGGCTCATGGCCGTGGCGCTGGTGATCTTCGCGCGCTGGCGGCCGCTGGCCTGCTTCTGGGCGGCGCTGCTCTTCGGCGGGGCGGGCGCCATCGGCCCGGCGTTGCAGTCGGTGGGCGTCACGGGCGGCTACTACCTGTTCAACGCCGCGCCCTATGTGCTCACCCTGGCCATCATGATCTTCACCAGCTCGCCCAACCGCACCCTGGCCGGGGCGCCCGGCGAGCTGAGCGTGACCCGATGATCGACTCACCCCGATGAAGGAGGTTTTTCCATGAGCGGACTGGGCGGACTCAACAAATCGCCGAACGGCGTGGTGCTGGGCCTGGTGCAACTGCAGTTGCCGGTGGTGCGCACCCCCGGGGAGCTGGCGGCGCAGACCGGGCGCATCTGCGAGATGGTGGCCAAGGCGCGGCGCAACAACCCGGCCATGGATCTGGTGGTGTTCCCCGAATACGCGCTGCACGGCCTGTCCATGGACACCGACCCGGCCATCCTGTGCCGCATGGACGGCCCCGAGGTGGCGGCCTTCCGCCAGGGCTGCATCGACAACCGCATCTGGGGCTGCTTCTCCATCATGGAGCACAACCCCGGGGGCAACCCCTACAACGTGGGCATCATCCTCGACGACCGCGGCGCGCTGCGCTTGTACTACCGCAAGCTGCACCCCTGGGTGCCGGTGGAACCCTGGGAGCCGGGCAACCTGGGCATCCCGGTGTGCGACGGCCCGAACGGCTCGCGCATCGCGCTCATCATCTGCCACGACGGCATGTTCCCCGAGATGGCGCGCGAGTGCGCCTACAAGGGTGCCGACATCATGATCCGCACCGCCGGCTACACCGCGCCGATCCGCCACTCCTGGCAGGTCACCAACCAGGCCAACGCCTTCAGCAACCTCATCTACACCGCCAGCGTGTGCATGTGCGGCAGCGACGGCACCTTCGATTCCATGGGCGAGGGTATGTTCGTGAACTTTGACGGCACGACGCTCGTGCAGGGCAGTCACCGCCCCGACGAGATCATCACCTGCGAGCTGCGGCCCGACCTGGTGCGCGAGGCGCGGCGCGTATGGGGCGTGGAGAACAACATCTACCAGTTCGGCCATCGCGGCTACGTGGCGGTGAAGGGCGGCGCGCGCGACTGTCCCTACACCTACATGCGCGACCTGGTGGCGGGCCGCTACCACCTGCCCTGGGAAGCCGAGGTGGCGATCACCGACGGCACCGGCTGCGGCTTTCCCGCGCCCAGCCGCGAATACACTGGCGAGCCCGCCGCAGACGAGGCGCGCAAGTATGGGTGAGCGATTCGTCGCTGCGGACCCCTACCCGTGGCCCTTCGACGGCGCGCTGCACGCCGGCAACACCGCGCTGGTGATCATCGACATGCAGACCGACTTCTGCGGCGTCGGCGGCTACGTGGACAAGATGGGCTACGACCTGTCGCTCACGCGCGCGCCCATCGAGCCCATCCGCGCCACGCTGGCGGGCATGCGGGCGCTAGGCTTCCCCATCATCCACACCCGCGAGGGCCATCGCCCGGACCTGTCGGACCTGCCGGAGAACAAGCGCTGGCGCTCGCGGCGCATTGGCGCGGGCATCGGCGACCCGGGGCCCTGCGGCCGCATCCTGGTGCGCGGCGAGCCCGGCTGGGAGATCGTGCCCGAGCTCGCGCCCCTGCCCGGCGAGCCGGTCATCGACAAGCCCGGCAAGGGTTCCTTCTGCGCCACCGACCTGGAGCTGATCCTGCGCACCCGCGGCATCCGCAACCTGGTACTCACCGGCATCACCACCGACGTGTGCGTGCACACCACCATGCGCGAGGCCAACGACCGCGGCTTCGAGTGCCTCATGCTGGAGGACTGCACCGGCGCCACCGACCATGGCAACTACCTCGCCGCGCTCAAGATGATCAAGATGCAAGGCGGCGTGTTCGGCGCCGTGGCGCCCTCGGCCCGCCTGCTGGAGGCGCTGGCGTGAACGCCTCTCGCCTGGGCTGATCCCGTGGCACACCCGCAGCCCCCCCACAGCGGCGCGCTCGCCATCGAGTGCCTGCACATGAGCAAGCGCTTCGGCGCCTTCACGGCCCTGGACGACGTCACCCTGCGGGTGCGGGCCGGCGCCTTCCACGCCCTGCTGGGGGAGAACGGCGCCGGCAAGAGCACGCTGGTGAAGTGCCTGGTGGGCTACCAGCGGGCCGACGACGGGCAGGTGACGGTGGACGGGCGCGAGCGTGACATCCGCGCGCCCCACGACGCCCACGCCCTGGGCATCGGCATGGTCTACCAGCACTTCACCCTGGTGCCCAGCATGAGCGTGGCGGAGAACCTGGTGATGTCGCGCGACCAGGTGCCGGCGGTGGTGAACTGGCGGCGCGAGCGCGAGGCGCTGCGCGCCTTCATGGACACGGTGCCCTTCGCGCTGCCGCTGGATGCGCCCGTGTCCACCCTGGCCGCCGGCGAGAAGCAGAAGTGCGAGATCCTCAAGCAGCTCTACCTGCGGCGGCGCTTCGTGGTGCTGGACGAGCCCACCTCGGTGCTCACGCCCCAGGAGGCCGACGAGGTGCTGGGCATGCTGCGCCAGATGGCGGAGCGCGGGGAGGTCTCGGTGCTGCTCATCACCCACAAGCTGCGCGAGGTGATGGCCTTTGCCGACCGCGTGACGGTGCTGCGCCGCGGGCGGCTCGCCGGCGAAGGCGAGGTAATCAGCCTGGACCCGGCCGCCCTGGCGGAGATGATGGTGGGCTCCCGCGAGGTGGCGCAGACGGCGCGGCACGCCCGCGTGGCCCATGCCGACGCCCCGGCGCGGCTGAGCGTGCGCGGGCTCACGGTGGCCGACGACACCGGCCTCGAAGCGGTGAGCGGCGTGGAATTCGAAGTACGCGCCGGCGAGATCCTGGGCGTGGCGGGCGTGTCCGGCAACGGCCAGCGCGAACTGGTGGAGGCGCTCATCGGCCAGCGCGCCGTGGCCGGCGGCGAGATCCGCGTCAACGGCGAGCCCTATGCCGCCACCCGGGCGCAGATGGCGCGGCACCGGGTGTTCAGCCTGCCCGAGGAGCCGCTGCGCAACGCCTGCGTGGGCGCGCTGGGCGTGGCGGACAACCTGGCGCTGCGCAACTTCGACCGCGCACCGCTCGCCTTCGGGCCCTGGCTGCGGCGCGGCGCGCTGCGGGCCCAGGCGCGGCGGCTGATCGCCGAGTTCAAGGTGAAGACCACCGGCCCGGAGGCGCCCATGGCCACCCTCTCGGGCGGCAACGTGCAGCGTGCCGTGCTGGCGCGCGAACTGTCGGGAGAGGTGTCGGTGCTGATCGTGGCCAACCCGGTGTTCGGGCTCGACCTGGCGGCAGTGGCGGAAATCCACACCCGCATCATGGCGGCGCGCAACGCTGGCGCGGCGGTGCTGCTGGTGAGCGAAGACCTGGACGAGCTGCTCGAGCTCTGCGACCGGCTGCTGGTGATGTTCGAGGGGCGCATGGTTCACCACACCACGCCGGCCGGGGCGGACATCGCGGTGATCGGCGGCCACATGGCCGGCCACGCCCATGCCCGCGAGGCGGCGGCATGAGCGCGCCCGCGGTGGTGGACGCCTTGCCGGGGCCCTTCGCCTTCCAGCCGGCTTCCACGGCGCTGCTGGTGATCGACATGCAGCGCGACTTCATCGAACCGGGCGGCTTCGGCGCCGCGCTGGGCAACGACGTGTCGCGCCTGGGCGGCATCGTGCCCACGGTGCGGCGCCTGCTGGAGGTGTGCCGCGCCGCGGGTCTGACGATCATCCACACCCGCGAGGCGCACCGCCCGGACCTGGCCGACTGCCCGCCGGCCAAGCGCAACCGCGGCGCGCCCAGCCTGCGCATCGGCGACACCGGCCCCATGGGCCGCATCCTCGTGGCCGGCGAGCCGGGCGCGGCCATCATCGATGCCGTGGCGCCGCTGCCCGGCGAGATCGTCATCGACAAGCCCGGCAAGGGCGCTTTCTACGCCACCGCCCTGCCGGAGCTGCTGCGCCATCGCGGCATCTCCCACCTCGTCTTCGCCGGCGTCACCACCGAAGTGTGTGTGCAGACCACCATGCGCGAGGCCAACGACCGCGGCTACGACTGTCTGCTGGTGGAAGACGCCACCGAGAGCTACTTTCCCGAATTCAAGCGCGCCACGCTGGAGATGATCCGCGCCCAGGGCGGCATCGTCGGCTGGACAGCGCGCTGCAACGCCGTGGAGGCCGCGCTGCGGGCGCGGGAGTGATCATGGAAGAGGCGGACATTCGCGCCTACGTGGCGGCAGCCGCGAACGCCCAGGGCCTGGCGCTGGGCGCGGACCAACTGGAACCGGTGGTGGCCGTGTTCACCCGCACGGCGGCCATCGCGGCGCCGCTGCTCGAATTCGACCTGCCCGAGGACACCGAGCCCGCGCCGGTGTTTCGTCCATGAACGCCCTGGCGATCGCCGCGGCTGTGCGCGAGGGCCGCCTGCGGGCGGTGGAGGCGGTGGGCGAGGCGCTGGCGCGCATCAACCGGCACGACGGCACTGTCAACGCCTTCGTGCGCCATCGCGGCGAGCAGGCCCTGCGCGAGGCCGCCGCCCTCGACGCCGCCCGTGCCCGCGGCGAGCCCCTGCCGCCGCTTGCTGGCGTGCCCTTCGCCGTGAAGGACAACTTCGATCTGCGCGGCGAGGTGACCACCGCCGGGTCGCGGGTGAACCTCGGCCGCACCCCTGCCGCCGCCGACGCGCTGGTGGTGCAACGGCTGCGCGCCGCCGGCGCCATCCCCGTGGGCGCCACCAACATGGATGCCTACGCCTACGGATTCACCACCGAGAACAGCGACTTCGGCGCCACCTTCAATCCCCGCGACCTGGCGCGCACGGCGGGCGGCTCCTCTGGCGGCTCGGCCGCCGCCGTGGCGGCCGGCATGGTGCCCCTCGCCCTGGGCACCGACACCAACGGCTCGGTGCGGGTGCCGGCGGCGCTGTGCGGCGTGTTCGGCCTCAAGCCCACCTACGGGCGGCTGCCGCGCTCCGGCACCTTCGCCTTCGTCCACGGCCTGGACCACCTGGGGTGCTTCGCCCGCGGCGTGGCCGACCTGACGGCCTGCTACGACGCCATGCAGGGCGGCGATGCCAGCGACCCGGCCTGTGACCCGCGCGCCGCGCAGCCCGCCGGGGCGCAACTGGCCCTGGGGGTGCAAGGCCTCAGGCTGGCGCGCCTGGGGGGCTACTTCGAGCAATGGGCGGACGACAGCGGCGCGCGCGGCCTGCGCCTCGCCGAGAAGCACCTGGGGGAGCTGCCCGTGGCGCAGGTGCCCCACACGGAACTGGCGCGCGCCTCGGCCTTCCTCATCACCGCTGCCGAGGGCGGGGCGCTGCACGGCCGCACGGTGCGAGCCCACTACGACCGCTTCGAACCCCATTCCCGCGATCGCTTTCTCGCCGGCGCCCTGACTCCCGCGGCCTGGTACTTGCGCGCCCAGCGCTTCCGGTCCTGGTTCCGGCACCAGCTCGAAGGGTTGTTCGAACAGTTCGACGTACTGCTGGCGCCCGCCACACCCGTCACCGCCACATTGCTTGGCCAGGAGCGCATGGACGTGAACGGCATCGCGCTGCCGCTGCGGCCCAGCATGGGATTGCTCACCCAGCCCATTTCCTTCGCGGGGCTGCCGGTGGCGGTGGCGCCGGTCGCCGGACCGGGCCAGGCCCCGTCGGGCGTGCAGATCATCGCCGCCCCCTGGCGCGAGGACCTGTGCCTGCGCGTGGCCGCGCACCTGGAAAACGCGGCCGTGGCGTCGGCGCCAATAGCGGAGGGCTTTGCCTGATGGAGATCAATCTTCCTCATGTGCTCGCCGAGGTGACCGCGGCCTTCGAGCGCTACGAACGGGCCCTGGTGAGCAACGACGTGGCGGTGCTGAACGAGCTTTTCTGGCACAGCCCCCACACCCTGCGCTACGGCGTGGGCGAGAACCTCTACGGCCACGCCGAGGTGGCCGCCTACCGCCAGGCGCGCTCGCCGGCGAGCCTGGCGCGCACCATCCTGCGCACCGTGATCACCACCTACGGGCACGACTTCGCCACCGCCAACATCGAGTTCCATCGCCCGCCGGCCGAAAGCGTGGGCCGGCAGAGCCAGACCTGGGTGCGCATGCCCGAGGGCTGGCGCGTGGTGGCGGCGCATGTGAGCTTTCTCGCCCGGTAGGGCGCGCGGGGGCGTGTGGTAGGTCTGCTTGAACGAAGCCATGGTCGCCGCTCAGGTGACCAGCGCGCCGCTTCTGACCACCGCCCACGATCGCCGTGCGCTAGCCCGCCACCGGAGTTGCCCGTACCGCCCCCCATTGCCTCTGCGTTCGCCGGCCTCGCATGCGCCTTGGCCGTGGCGTGCGCCCACGGGCAGCAACTGGAACCGCGGGCCTATTCCAATGTGCCCGTGGGCATCAACTTCGCCACGGCGGGGTTTTCCCACTCCAGCGGCGACGTGCTGCCCGACCCGTCCATTCCCGCCCGCGATGCGGCGGCGAAGGTCAACGCCCTGTTCGCGGCCTACTCGCGGTCCCTCGACCTGGGGGGGCAATCGGGGCTGGTCAGCGTGATCGTGCCCTGGGCCTCGGGCACGGCGTCGGGCCTGCTGGAGGGGCAGCCCGCCAGCGTGGAGCGCACCGGCTTCGGCGATCCGTCGCTCAAGCTGTCCATGAATTTCGTCGGCGCTCCGGCGCTCACCCTGAAGGAGTTCGCCGGCTACCGGCAGACCACCATCGTGGGCGGCAGCCTACAGGTCACGGCGCCGCTGGGCAGCTACGACCCGGCGAGGATCGTGAACGTGGGCACCAACCGCTGGACCTTGAAGCCCGAGCTGGGCGTCTCCCGCGCCCTGGGCAAGTGGGTGCTGGAGGGCGCGCTGGCGGTGTCGCTGTTCACCGACAACCACGACTACCAGGTGAATCGCACCCGCACCCAGGAACCGCTCTATTCCGCCCAGGCGCACCTGGTCTACAACTTCCGCCCCGGGATGTGGGCCGCGGTCAACTACACCTTCTACGCCGGCGGGCGCAGCAGCGTGGACGGCGTGGCCCGCGACGACCGCATCGAGAACTCGCGCTGGGGGCTCACCCTCACCGTCCCCCTGGACCTGCGCAACTCCGTCAAGCTCTACGCCAGCACCGGCGTGCTGGCCCGCACCGGCACGGATTTCGACATGGCGGGCATCGCCTTCCAGCACCGCTGGGGCGGGGGGTTGTGAACGGGGCGCACCGAGGCGCCCCCGGGTACCGCTACTCCAGCGTAACGGCCTGCGGCCGCCCGGGCCACACGCCCCGCGCCACGGCACGCGCGCCGCTGAAGACCAGCCAGCTCTGCTTGCCGTAGTGGGGCAGCGGGCCCGCCAGCGCGGCGACGGCGGCAGGGTCGGAAGCCGCCACCAGGGCCAGGGTGGCGCCGCCGGCGTCGCGCTCCAGCCACACCTGGGCGCTGCTGCCCGCGGGCGCGGCGCCGGGCGATTCGCGCAGCCCCCGGGCGCGGGCGAAGGCTGCCACCCGTGCCGCGTCGCCCACCACCAGCGCGGGTTCGGCGGTACCCAGGACCGCCGGGTCGGCGCTTCGGCCGGGGCCTTCCAAGAGTGCCGCGGCAAGGGCCGCGGCGGCGGCGCGGAATTCCTCGCCCAGAACCACCACGCGGGTACGCGGATCGAGCATCACTTCGCGCAGGATGGGTGGCGCCTCGCCCGGCGCCAGACGGCGGAACAGGTCGGCGTCGGGATCGAGGGTGACGGCGCGCGCTCCGGGCGGCAGGGGGAGATCGAAGGACTGGCGCGGGCCGCGCAAGGTCACGTGGCGCCGTTCGCTGACGCCGCCGGTGTCGATGCCCAGAGGCACGCGCAGCGCGTGGCCGGGCACTTCCTGGGTGAGCGCCACGGTGACGCGCTGGCCGTCGGGCGAGCGGCGGGCGCTGGCCAGTTGCACCCGGGGCGCGCCGGGCCGCTCCAACCATTGGGCGAAAAAGCCCGCCAGCCGGCGGCCGCTGGCGCGCTCGAAATGGCCGCGCAGGTCGTCCCACGAGGCAGTGCGAAAGCGCTGCTCCCGCCACAGGCTGCGCAGCGCCCGCTCGAAGGCCGCCTCGCCGATCTCGCCGCGCAGCATGTGAAACAGCATGGCGCACTTGCCGTAGCCCACGATGGACGAAGCGCCGTGGGTGCGGGTGGTGAAGGCGGCCAGGGGCTGGTCCTGGGCGGGCGGCATGGCGGCGAAGTCGCGCAGCCAGCCCAGGCGCATCTCCGCCGCGGCGGCCGGGCTCTCGTCCTCGCGGAAGGCGTGGTCGGCCAGGTAGGTGGTGAGGCCCTCCGACCAGTTGCCGCGCCCCCAGTCGGGGTACACGCCGTTGCCCCACCAGTTGTGCAGCACTTCGTGCCCCAGGGAGGTGGCGCGGATGAAGGGCAGCTTGAGCACGTTCACACCCAGATAAGTGAGGGTGGGCATGCCGAAACCCGTGGGTGTGGGGCTCGACACCACGCTGAACTCGGTGAAGGCGTAGGGGCCGATGCGCGCCTCGAAGCGCTCCAGATAGCGTGCCACGGACTCCAGGTAGCCCTCGGACAACCCGGCGATGGCCGGATGGAACCAGGTGCGCAGCCGCGCCTCCCGCCCGTCGGCGAGGCGCACGCGCCGCTCGGCCACGGTGTAAGGGCCCGCCATCAGGTCGATACCCTCGCCGGGATGGGGGAAGTCGAACGCCGCCTCGTAGCCCGAAGCGTCGTCGCGCTCGCGCAGCAGCCGTCCGGCCACCAGGCCGCGCTGCCCCGCCGGCAGCTTTAGGCGCACGCGATGGCTCGCCAGCAAGCCCTCCGGCGCGGGATACCAGCCGCTGGCAGCCGGCAGGAAGCTGCCCTCGGGCCCGGCAGCCGGTTCGATGCGGCCGAGGGTGTCGCGATGGCTGGATGCCCCGTCGGTGGCCGCCAGGGCGCCGCTCCAGCGCACGCTCACCACCCTTGGCCGGTCACTGGCCGGCAGCTGCCAGCGGCCCGCGCCCTCGGCCGCCAGAGGCCGCCCCTGGAAGCGCAATTCGCCCGCGGTGAAGCGCGGCGCCAGCACCACGGTGGTGGCGTCACCTGCGGGCACAGTCACCGTACCGGAACCCTCGAGACGGCGCGCCAGCGGGTCGAGGGCGAGGTCGAAGTCCAGCCGCGCCGGGGCGGCGTGGGCGAGGCCCGCCAGGGCCAGCAGCAGCGCGGCGACCGCGGTGCGCGTCACGGGGCCGCGGGCGGAAATCTGGCGATCACCTCGACCGTGCGGCCGTCGCGGCGCACCTTCAGCGGCAGCCAGGTGCCCGGCGCCTGGCGCTGCACCGCTTCGCTAACGTCGGCGGGCTCCGCCGGCGCGCGCCCGGCGATTTCCACCAGCAGGTCGCCCACCCGCAGGCCCGCCTGCTCGCCCAGGCCGCCCTTCTCGATCCGGCGTATCTGCACCCCGCCGCTGGCGGCTGCCAGCCACAGGCCCAGGCGCGGACGCGCGGCGTCCGGCTCCTCGCGGGCGGCGAGCCCGAACACCGCGTCGGCATAGCCGGGCCGCAGGCGCTGGCAGTCGTTCTCCGGCTCCCAGGGCAGCAGCACGGCGGGGTCGGCCACGCCCAGGGCGCGCAACTGGTGCGGCACGCCCCAGCCGTTCATCAGGTGGCCCGTGCCCATGATGCCCACCACCAGCGCGGCGGGGTCGCTGGCGCGGGCGGTGGCGATGCGCTCGGCCATGGCGCGATCCCACACCTGCTGGGCTTCGAGAAAGCGGGGGAAGGCCGGGTCGTCGCGGCGCGCCCGCTCGCCCGCGCCGTGCTGGGCAAAGCTCGCGAACAGGAATTCCTCGTAGGCCGGCTGGGGCGGCGCGGGACGCCCCACCTCGGCGCGCCACTCCGGCGGCAGGGCGTCGTAGCCCTTCTCGCCCACGGCGCGGGAGAAGTCGCGGTCCACATTCAGCGCCACCATGGGGATGCGGTGCATGCGGGCGAAGTGGAACAGCGGCAGGTACATCTGCGCGTCGTAGCCCCAGTTGCGCTGCCACTCCGTGGCCCGCAGCAGCTCCGCCTCGGAGAGCTCGCCGCGCACCCAGCGGTCGAGCACCGGCTGCACCCCGCGCGGGAACATCTCGAAGGCCATCACCATCCGCGGCTGGCGCGCGTGCAGCGCCGCCACGGTGTGCAACTGCCAGCGGTGGTGCTCGGGAATGTCGTGGCCCTCGCCCAGCAGCACCACGGGGCGCCCGGCAAGGCGCGCAAGCAGCGCGTCGGCACCCTCTTCGCGGATGGCGTTTTCCTGCAGCGAGAGCCAGCGCGCCGGCGCCACGCAGGCCTGCCCGCTGGCGGGCGCAGCCTCGGGCGCCGAGCGCAGGGCGGGTGACAGCAGCAGAACAACCGCGGCGGCGGCAGCGGCGAGAATCAGGGCACGGGTTCGCACGGGGGGAGGTCTCGGAGGGGTCAGGATGACAGGTCACAGACAGCCGCCGCCCCACACGGTTCGGCGCCCGTCAGTAAACCGAGCGCCCCCCGCTCACGTCGAACAGCTGGCCGGTGGAGAAGGAGCACTCGTCCGAGCACAGCCAGGCGGTGAGGGCGGCGATCTCCTCCGGCCGCACGAAACGGCCCTTGGGCACCTGCTCCACCATCCACTTCACCTTCTCGGGCGTGAACTGGTGGAGGATGTCGGTGTCCGCGGGCGAGGGCGTGACGGCATTCACCAGCACCTCGGTGTCGGCGCACTCGCGGCCCAGCGCCTTGGTGAGCGCAATGAGCGCCGCCTTTGAGGCGCCGTAGGCGGAGAAGTCCGGCGTGCCGTTCTTGCCGGCGATGGAAGCGATGTTCACGATCCGGCCCCAGTTGCGCGCCCGCATCCCCGGCACGAAGGCGCGGCAGCACAGGAAGCTGCCGGTCACGTTAACGTCCATCACCCGGCGGAAGGTGGCCACGTCGTAGTCCCACGTCTTGACGATGGGGCCGCCGATGCCGGCATTGTTCACGAGGATGTCCACCGCGCCGAGCGCGGCCTCGGTGGCCTGCGCCGCAGCGGCCACGGCGGCCTCGTCGGTGATGTCCAGCGACCTCGCCGACACCCGGCCCAGCGGCGTGAGCGCCCGTTCGGCTTGCGCGAGCGCGCCGGCGTCCATGTCCCACAGCGACACGCTGGCACCGCTTTCCAGCAGCCGGCGGGCAATGGCCAGCCCGATGCCGCGCGCCGCACCGGTTACCACGGCCGTGTGGCCGGACAGGTCGATGACATTCTTTCGCATGGTGCTCCCTCCAGTTCGGCGCGCAGTTTGCGGGCGGCGGCAGGCAGCGGCAATGGCCGTGCGCGGGCTTACGATGGCTGCCTACATCAACGAGGAGCCTGTCATGGCCAAAGCCGATACCCTGTTCCTCAACCCGCCCGGCATCGCCAACCTGGGCACCTTCTCCCAGGTGGCGGTGGTGTCCGGCGGCCGCACCATCCATGTGAGCGGCCAGCTCGCCTGGGACGCCGACGCGAAGCTGGTGGCTCCCGGCGACCTGGCAGCCCAGACCGACAAGGTGTTCGCCAACCTCGGCACGGCCCTGGCGGCGGCGGGCGCCGGGTTCGGCGATGTGGTGAAGCTCACCACCTACGTGGTCGACCTTCAACCCGACGACCGCAAGGTGATCGCCGCCATCCGCAACCGCCACCTGCAGGGCCACCTGCCCGCTTCCACGCTGGTGGGTGTGGCAGCGCTGGTGGAGGCCGGGGCGCGGATCGAAGTGGAGGCCGTGGCCGTCGTGCCCTAGCCGCCGGGGGTGTTCACGGGCCGATGTAAAGCCATATCATCTTACGAATTTGACCGCCGCGGCCCGCGCGGCTCTTCCGGAGATCGCCCATGAATGCCCCTGTCACCGTCTACCGGCTCGGCAAGCGCGCCGCGCCCGTCAACCCGCGCTGGACGGTGGAGCAGGTGCAGGCGCTGCTGGACCTGCCCCTGCCGGAGTTGTTGTTCCGCGCCCAGACGGCCCACCGCGAGCACCACGACCCCGCCCGGGTACAGCTCTCCACGCTGCTGTCCATCAAGACCGGCGGCTGCCCGGAGGACTGCGGTTACTGCCCGCAGTCGGTGCGCCACAGCACCGGCGTGGAGGATCAGGACCTCATGGCGCTGGACGCGGTGCTGGCCGCGGCCACGGCAGCCAAGGCGGCCGGCGCGTCGCGCTTCTGCATGGGCGCGGCCTGGCGCGGCCCGAAGCAGAAAGACCTGGAGCCGGTGCTCGAGATGGTGCGCGCCGTGAAGGCGCTGGGCCTGGAAACCTGCGCCACCCTGGGCATGCTCAGGGACGGCCAGGCCGAGCAGTTGCGCGAAGCGGGCCTGGATTACTACAACCACAACCTCGACACCTCGCCCGAGTTCTACGGCGACGTGATCCACACCCGCGAATACCAGGACCGCCTCGACACGCTCGAGCGCGTGCGAAACGCCGGGCTGAACGTGTGCTGCGGCGGCATCGTGGGCATGGGCGAGCAGGTCCGCGACCGCGCCGGCCTTATCGCCCAGCTCGCCAACCTCGATCCCTATCCCGAGTCCGTGCCCATAAACGCGCTGGTGCAGGTGGAGGGCACGCCGCTGCACGGCGAAGCGCCGGTGGACATCCTCGACTTCGTGCGCGTCATCGCCGCGGCGCGCATCACCATGCCGAAGGCGTTCGTGCGGCTGTCGGCCGGGCGGCAGCAGATGAGCGACGAGGGCCAGGCGCTGTGCTTCCTGGCGGGGGCCAACTCCATCTTCTACGGCGAGAAGCTGCTCACCACCGGCAACCCGGACGTGGCGCGCGACACGGCGCTGCTCGGCCGGCTGGGCATGCAGCCGCTCTAGGCGCTTGCCGGTCATGCCCGAGCGGGCTGTCCACGGGATGGACTTCAACGCCGCGCTGGACGCGCTCGACCATGCCAGCTTGCGCCGCCGCCGCCGGGTGGTGAGCGGGCATCAAGGCGCGCGGCTCACTGTGGACGGGCAGCAACTGCTCGCCTTCGCCTCCAACGACTACCTGGGCCTGGCCGCGGACCCGCGCATCGCCAAGGCGACGGCCCACGCCGCGCGGCGCTACGGCGTGGGTGCCGGCGCTTCCCACCTCATCAGCGGCCATCACGAGGCCCACGAGCGGCTCGAGCACGAGCTGGCGCGCTTCACCGGTCTGCCCGCAGCGCTGCTGTTTTCCAGCGGCTACATGGCCAACACCGGCATCGTGCCCGCCCTGGTGGGGCGCGGCGACGCGGTGTTTTCCGACGCCCTCAACCACGCCTGCCTGATCGACGGCGCGCGGCTGTCGCGCGCCACCGTGCACGTCTATCCTCACGCCGACACCGACGCCCTGGAGGCCGCCCTGGCGGCCTCGCGCGCGCCGCGCAAGCTGGTGCTGTCGGACGCAGTGTTCAGCATGGACGGCCACCTGGCGCCGGTGGCGCGGCTGGCGGCGCTGTGCGAGCGCCACGACGCCCTGCTGCTGCTGGACGATGCCCACGGCTTCGGCGTGCTGGGGCCCCACGGCGAGGGCACGCTGGCGCACCTGGGCGTGCGCTCGCCGCGCATCCTGTACCTGGGCACCCTGGGCAAGGCGGCCGGCGTGGCCGGCGCCTTCGTGGCGGGCGAGGCGCCGGCCATGGCCTGGCTGGCGCAGCGCGCCCGCACCTACGTGTTCACCACCGCTTCGCCGCCGCTGCTGGCGGCGGCCGTGTCCGAGAGCCTGCGCATCATCGCCGCCGAGCCCTGGCGGCGCGAGCGCCTGCGGAACCACGCACGGCGGCTGCGCGACTGCGCAGCCCGGCTGCCCTGGCGGCTGCTGCCCTCGGACAGCGCCGTGCAGGCGCTGCTCATCGGCCGGGCGGACGACACCATGACGGCCATGGAGGCGCTGTGGAGCCGCGGCCTGTGGGTGCCGGGCATCCGCCCCCCCACCGTGCCGGCCGACACCTCGCGCCTGCGCATCAGCCTCTCGGCGGCCCACGCGCCCGAGGACATCGAGGCGCTGTGCACGGCGCTCACCGCCGTGGCGGCCGAGCGGATGGCGGCATGAAGCACGAACCCGCAGCCGCCAACGCCGCCCTGGTAGAGCGCAGCCTGCGTGCCGTCTGGCACCCGTGCACACAGATGAAGGCCCACGAGCGCTTTCCGCTGATACCAGTGGTGGAAGCGCGCGGCTGCTGGCTCACCGACGCTGGCGGGCGGCGTTACCTGGACGCCGTGAGCTCCTGGTGGGTCAACCTGTTCGGGCACGGCGAGCCGCGCATCGTCCACGCCGTGAAGGCGCAGCTCGACCGGCTGGAGCACGTGTTGCTGGCGGGCTTCACCCACGAGCCGGTGATCCAGCTCTCCGAGCGGCTCGGCGCCCTCACGGGCGGCGCCCTGGGACACGCCTTCTACGCCTCCGACGGCGCCTCGGCCACGGAGATCGCCCTCAAGATGAGCACCCACTACTGGCGCAATTGCGGCCGGCCCGGCAAGAACCGCTTCCTGTGCCTGGCGGGCGGCTACCACGGCGAAACACTGGGCGCCCTGGCAGTGACGGATGTGCCGCTGTTTCGCGACGCTTACGAACCGCTGCTGCGGGCCGCCGCCACCCTGCCAAGCCCCGACTGGCGCGGCGCCGCGCCCGGCGAGGATGCCGCCGCCGTGGCGCAGCGGGCGGCTCTGGCTCTGGAGCAGCACCTCGAAGCCCACGCGGCGAGCACCGCGGCCATCATCGTGGAGCCGCTGGTGCAGTGCGCCGGAGGCATGGCCATGCACCACCCCGGCTACCTCGCGCGGGTGCGTGCGCTGTGCGACCGGTTCGAGGTCCACTTCATCGCCGACGAGATCGCCGTGGGCTTCGGCCGCACGGGCACCTTGTTCGCCCACGAGCAGGCCGGCGTGCGGCCCGACCTGCTGTGCCTCTCCAAGGGCATCACCGGCGGCTTCCTGCCGCTGTCGGTGGTGCTCTCCAGCGATGCTCTCTACGCCGCCTTCTACGACGACCACACGGCCCGCGGTTTCCTGCACTCCCACTCCTACACCGGCAACCCGCTCGCCTGCGCCGCGGCGCTGGCGGTGCTGGACATCTTCCGCGACGACCACGTGATCGCGGCGAACCGCGCCCGGGCACAGGCCTTCGATGCGCTGACCGGGCCGCTGCGCGAGGACGGGCGCGTGCGCCACTTCCGCCGCAGCGGCATGATCTGGGCCTTCGATGTGGCCGGTGCCCCGCCCGGATTTGCGCGGCGCTACGCCGAGGCCGCGCTGGCCGAGGGTGCCCTCATCCGTCCGCTGGGCGAAACGGTGTACTTCATGCCGCCCTACGTGATGGAGGCCGGGGAATTCGCGCTGCTGGTGCGCGCCGCCCGGCGCGCCCTGGATACAGCACTGGAGGCTTGAGATGGCACGCGGCCTGTTCATCACCGGCACCGACACGGAGATCGGCAAGACCCTGGTGGCCGCCGGGCTGATTCACGCCTACCGGCGCCTGGGGCTGCGCGCCGCCGGCATGAAGCCCGCGGCGGCGGGCTGCCGCGACACTCCGCATCCGCGCTGGAACGACGATGTGCAGACGCTGCTTGCCGCGGCCAACGTCCCCGCGCCGCTGGAGGAAGTGAACCCGTATCTGTTCGATGAGTGGATCGCGCCCCACATCGCCGCTGCCCGCCACGGGGTGGAGGTGAGCCTGGACGTCCTGGTGCAGCGCTTCGAGGCGCTGGCGCGGCGCGCGGACGCGGTGGTGGTGGAGGGCGCGGGCGGGCTGCTCGTGCCGCTCAACGGGCGCGAAGACTTCGCCCACCTGGCCGTGCGGCTGGGCCTGCCCGTGGTGCTCACCGTGGGCATGCGGCTGGGCTGCATCAATCACGCATTGCTCACCCAGGAAGCGATCCTGTCCCGCGGGCTCACCTTCGCTGGCTGGGTGGCCAACCGCATCGACCCGGCCATGCAGGCCGCCGAGGAAAACCTCGCCACCCTGAAGGCGCGGCTGCACGCCCCGCTGCTGGCCGACCTGCCTTACCTGCATTCGCCCGACCCGGCCGCCATCCGCATCGCGCTGCCGCCGGGGGCGTAAATCCTGGCGCGGCGGGCGCAACAGGAGTTCGCCTTGGCAGGAAGGGGTTTCGATCCCCTTTGATGCCGCGTTTGTCAAAGCCCCCCGGGGTGCGGTACGCAAACACGTGCGGGGGCGATCCTGACTATCCAGGATGACAGCCCCGGGCTGGGGAATCCCGACTGCTGCCCGTACTGACCGCGATCTCCTCACTTGCGGGAGGTGGCTCCACGGGACTGCACCCCCGACAGGAGCGATGACACGCTGGGCATGTTCCCGCTCGGCCAGGCGGTAGCGACCCGTGCCCCTCAAGTTTCAGCGGCTCCTGCCGTAATAGCTCCCGTACTACCCTAGAAACGGGGCTAATTGACTCCAACCGGAACGATGTAGCTCCAGCCTTGCGTCGGTAGCGCGTGCTCACCCCCCTCATGACCCCGCCCTGTCACCGCCGCCGCCACCTGGCGCTCAAGCGCACGCTGCTCTCCCTGGCGGTGGCGGCCTGCTTCCCCGCCCACGGCATCGCCAACCCCCTCGACCCCACGGTGGTGGTGGGCAGCGCGCACTTCGAGCAGTCCGGCCACAGCCTCACCGTCACCAACTCCCCCGGGGCGGTGATCGAGTGGCGCGGCTTCTCCGTGGGCGTGGGCGAGATCACCCGCTTCGCCCAGCACTCCGCCTCCAGCACGGTGCTCAACCGCGTCACCGGTCAGGACCCAAGCCACATCCTCGGGCGCCTCGAATCCAACGGCCAGGTCTTCCTCATCAACCCCAACGGCATTCTGTTCGGGCGCGAGGCCGTCGTGGACGTGGGCGCCCTGGTGGCCTCCACCCTGCCCCTGTCCAATGCCGATTTCGCCGCCGGGCGGCTCAACTTCGGGCTCGGTAGCGGGGGCATCGAGAACCAGGGCCTGCTGCAGAGCGTGGCCGGCGGGCGCATCTATCTCCTCGCCCAGGACGTGCGCAACCACGGCATCATCCGCGCCCCCGACGGGCAGGTGCTGCTGGCCGCGGGCAGCCAGGTGAACCTGGTGGATACCTACCGGCCCGACATCCAGGTGAGCCTCAGCGCGCCCGCCGGGGGCGAGGCG
>Ga0209972_10000877_pt1 | contig 29068 bp, 29 predicted proteins | sample NOAtaG_7_FD_187302 | JGI IMG/M metagenome (GOLD analysis project Ga0209972, IMG submission 187302) | Freshwater lake microbial communities from Lake Erie, under a cyanobacterial bloom - NOAA_Erie_Diel1S_2200h metaG (SPAdes) (version 2) | ecosystem: Environmental > Aquatic > Freshwater > Lake ...
CGATTTGGCTGCTGTTGATGTAGCTCCTGTAGCAATGGCTGCTCCTGCTATCAACGGTTAATCTTTTCTGATTGATCTAGTCATCTCGAAATAAAAAAGCCTCTCAGTAATGAGGGGCTTTTTTATTGATGTGGATTTTGCAGAAGGCGATCGCCTTTTTCCTATTGCTTTTTCTGCTCAAGTTCTATTACCAAAACATTAAATTGCTACTACGCCATTTAGTGTTTTGGTATTACTGCTATAGCAAAAGATCAGAATTTAAAGTTACGGCAAGGTCAGTATTAGGATTGACAGAAGCAAACGTTATGCTGTCGCGACCTAGGAATAGACCAAGCAATGCACCAATTCCAGCACCACCAAGAATTGCTGATGCGGCGCGGAGCGCCGTATCACTAATTCTTGTATAGGAAGGGAGTAAGCAATATAGAGATTGCTATATGATGGATATAAATAGATTGAATGCCTGACGGTAAGACTTGACTAAGTTTCAATTTGACTCTATCCTTGATGCTCTTAATGACCTCAAATCTGGTCGTCTCATTGTCGTTGTCGATGATGAAAACCGTGAAAACGAAGGCGATCTGATTGGGGCAGCCCAATTTGCCACGCCTGAAATGGTAAATTTTATGGCGGTAAAAGCTCGAGGTCTGATTTGTCTGGCGATGACAGGCGATCGCCTTGATCGTTTAGATTTGCCATTAATGGTTGATCGCAATACTGACAGTCAACAAACCGCTTTTACAGTCAGCATTGACGCTGTTGAAGGTACATCAACAGGAATTTCGGCAGAAGATCGATCGCGCACAATTCAATCGGCGATTAATCCAAATACATGCCCAAATGATTTACGTCGTCCTGGACACATTTTTCCCCTCAGAGCAAAAGATGGCGGCGTTCTTAAAAGAGCTGGTCATACTGAGGCAGCGGTGGATTTGGCACAAATGTCGGGGCTATATCCCGCAGGTGTTATTTGTGAGATCCAAAATGATGACGGCTCAATGGCTCGACTGCCTGAACTGATTGAATATGCAAAGTTACACAACCTGAAATTAATCAGCATTGCTGATCTAATTAGTTATCGGCTAGCACACGATCGCTTTGTGCAGAGAGAAGCAATCGCCAACTTACCTTCGTTATTTGGAAACTTTAAGGTTTATGCCTATCGAAATACCCTTGATAATACTGAGCATCTTGCGATCGTTAAAGGCGATCTACAGGACTTCCCTGAAAATGAAGTTTTAGTGCGAGTACATTCTGAGTGTCTTACAGGTGACGCTCTCGGATCGCTACGTTGTGATTGTCGCGGACAGTTGCAAAGTGCCTTAAAGATGATTGAGTTTGCGAACTGGGGCGTAGTCGTTTACTTGCGACAGGAAGGACGCGGTATCGGTCTGATAAATAAAATTAAAGCCTATTGTTTACAAGATGGTGGATTAGATACGGTTGAAGCCAACGAAAAGCTAGGCTTTGGTGCTGATTTGCGTACCTATGGAGTTGGTGCGCAGATTTTGCATGATCTGGGTATTAAGAAAATGCGCTTAATTACAAATAACCCTCGGAAGCTAGCGGGACTTAAAGGTTTTGATATTGAAGTTGTTGGACGCTTGCCTTTATTAATCGAAACTAATGAGCATAACTTGCGTTATCTCGAAACCAAGGCAGAAAAGTTAGGGCATCTGCTCTTGAAGACTAAACTAATCACCCTTGGGATTCGTTGGACAGATCATAAACCACATGAATGGTTTGATCAGTTGCGGGAAGTTGCTTCAGCTAACGATCTATTACTACAAGAGGAAACTTCTATAGCTTTTGCGAGTTTGTTCGCTAATGCTGACACCCAAGATCCAACCCTATTAGCCAAAGAGTTTTCTAGTAAGCTCTCGATTGTCCATTTAGGATTTGATCGTTCCAATGAAATTTCTGATGATTGGTATGAACTGCCCAATCACCCCTATCGTCAAGCGATCGTCCGCATATTCAAACATTTAAAACAGTGGGAACAGGTTGCGACCTTTCGGTTTTGCGTGGCAATCAATGACAATGATTTACCTGAAAATTTTGTGGAGACAATCAACTTGGGTTTAGCGTGGCATACGCCTTGGCTAGAAGATCGGATGTATGAGTGGTTTAACTTTTTCCTCCGCGACGGCGGCGATCTTGCCATTCTAGAAAAGTGAGATAACCAACACCACTAGTAGCGATCGCCATTAGCACAATGGCAGCCCAGAAAAAAGTATTGAGGAGAATAGCTTCCGACATAAAAATTGATTGATTTTTGCTAACTAATCATAATTTATCAAGTGTATCGCGATCTCCTTATATGCAAACCGAAAATAGAAGGGCGGTGCAAAGCGCCGCCCTTCTATTTTCAGTTTTGATTTTTCTTGACTAATTCGGATATTGATACTCTTCTTATATAGCCTTAGCCACTTTTATCAAGACAAATCAAAACCCAAATAGTAAGAGGCGGCGTGAATCGCCGCCTCTTACTATTTGGGTTTTATGTCCTAGCGGAAGTATGACAACACTTTTATGAATTAAATACCAAACCCAATAAGGTTTCTTAATTTGGTACTATGGGAGATTGGGATATTGACGAAAATTGGGTTTGCGTTTTTCTAGAAATGCTTGCTTGCCCTCTTGTGCTTCCTGAGTCATATAGAACAACAATGTCGCATTCCCCGCTAACTCTTGAATACCCGCTTGACCATCACAATCAGCATTAAAAGCAGACTTGAGACATCGAATTGCCAAGGGACTTTTGTCTAAAATTTCCTGAGCCCATTTGATGCCTTCAGATTCTAATTGCTCTACTGGCACAACCTTATTCACTAAGCCCATCTCTAAAGCTTCTTGAGCATCATATTGGCGACAGAGATACCAAATTTCGCGGGCTTTTTTCTGTCCTACCAATCTCGCCAAATATGAAGCACCAAAACCACCGTCAAAACTACCCACCATTGGACCCGTTTGACCAAAGATTGCATTATCGGCAGCGATAGTTAGGTCGCAAACAACATGCAATACATGACCACCACCGATCGCATAACCAGCAACTAAGGCAATTACAGGCTGAGGCATAGTGCGAATTAAACGTTGCAAATCAAGAACATTTAAGCGCGGTACGCCAGACTCAGAGATATATCCACCATCGCCACGCACTTTCTGATCGCCCCCTGCACAAAAGGCGTATTTACCGTCGGGTGCAGGTCCAGCACCAGTTAGCAAAACCACCCCAATCTCGACATCTTCACGTGCATCAGCAAAGGCAGCTATCATTTCTGTAATCGTTTTAGGTCGAAAAGCATTACGAATTTGGGGACGATTAATTGTGATTTTTGCCATTCCATCGGCTTTGTGATAGAGAATGTCTTCAAATTCGGCGGCGATTTGCCAATTGGTCATGGTTTTGGAATAAGAAAGTACAGATACTCATTTTATCATCGGCTAAAGCTATCTCCTATTTTTTATAATGAGAATTGCTGTTCAGATATAATCAAGACCATGATTCGCCTTATCTACTTCAAAGCAAAAAATGGCTACACCATTTTTTGCTTTGAAAACCCTTACAGAGTTTGATTTTAAATTCACAGAAGTGTGCCCACACTTCTGTGAATTGGTATTATTCACTGGGAAGAGAGCAGCTATATCAAACATGAAATGGTCAGGGAACAAATCATCTTATTCCATCGCCAAGAACGGATTGTTAATTTTCATTAGCAATCGCATAGATGCCTTCTGAAATGCGAAAATAGGCTAGATAAGTTATGTGAAGTAGAGCTAGAATTCTGAATCCATAGAGAAAAGCAAAATGATTATTGTTTGGAATAGCTTTTTCTTAGGAGTTATTTCCGCTTTTGCCTACTCTAGCTTAGCTTTGTGGCTAATAGTTACGCTTTCATTGGGGAAATCCCCTTTTCAGTTTAAATAATTGTTGGCTATCGAAATGTCTATAAAGCTAAAGAAGAAGCATCACAATTATTGCGATGCTTCTTCTTTGTGGATAGTCCTTAAATCCGTATCGAAAGTGTGACTACACTTTCGATAATTGGTATTAGTGATACCGATTGCTATAATTAAGTTCGCAAACACTTCAAAAATTTTAAGTAAGGGCAAATAATGGCGACTCCTCATAGGACAAAACAGGTAAATCTTCGTTTTCCTCTGCCTTTATTGAGCCAAATCAAAACACAAGCTGATGCCAAGCAACAGGCGATCGCTGATTGGATTTTAACAGTGATTAGTCGTGAGTTTGAGCCTGAGCCAATACCAGAGAAGCCTCCAGAGATAGCTCCGTTCATTTTGCATCCTGAGCTTTTGACCTATGTAGAGAATTGTCTAGCTCCGTTATATGCTCAAATTAGTGAGATGAAAATGCAACTGGGGGAGTCCAAAGCCTGATTGACAATGGGAAATCTAGTCAGGCAGATGTCTCCAACCCCAAGGTCGCTGATGACCATCGCCAAGATACTAATAGTCCTAGTGGCTTTAGTTCAACACCAACCATGAAGCCATTGTTTAATTCGTTAGCAGGATTTGCATTAGAAGTTGGCGATCACTTAATGATTAACGGAGAGCAAGTTATTTTTAAAGGATGGGTTGATCAATCTCAGACCTCGATCGAGGTGAAGTTGATCGCAGAGGATCAGTCATCAGTTAGACAAATTCGCGCTAGGGAGATTAAGAGTCTATCGCGATCGCATGATGCCATCGAAGATTCTGCCGCATCGCAGGATTTTGACAGTAAATCTCGCGATGTTGAAGATAGTCCAAAGCCAGCATCATCTGAATTTGATGATCGGAGCAATGATCCTGTTAATTACAGTCAAAAATCTTCAGATCAAGACGATCATGCGGAAACGATCTCAGAGCCTGAAGAAATCCTTGAAACGCCCAAAGAGCCTGAATACAATGCTTGGGAAGTATGGACATATCTGGAGCGACAACGACTAAAAACGCTCAAATTGATCAACACATTTCAAGCAGAATGGGAAGCCAATCGATTTGTACGAGAAGCTGAACGCAGTACTCCTGCAAATCTGCGAGTTCATTATGAGATTCGCCCAGTTTGGTTGGACGAAGCTGAAGTGATGGGATCTTATCAAAATGAGCAAAATTCTCATAAACCTAAGGAGAGCCAAGCTAATAGTGAGCAAGAAGATTATGCTGACGCGATCGATGTAGAGGTAATAATTTAGCCCTGCTTATACGGTAAAATTCCTAAAGCATTATTATCTAAATTATTTATTAAAAGAGAAAATCATGGGAGAAATGGTTAACGCAATGGTTTTATCGATGGTACTAATTCCTGTCGGTATTGCCTTCGGTTACTTCTTGCTAAAGCTACAGGGCGAAGAACAGGAAGAAGCCTAAACTTTTTAATTGTGTCGAGGTACTTAAAAACAAATCTTTGTGCTGATTCTAGTACAAAAATGTTTTGATGCAACAAAGCAGGTGACCCTTAGTGTCTCCTGCTTTGTTCTTTTCAGTTCGGTAAACCACACTATAGCCATTGCAACCATTTCGGTTAAATTAGCACTCAATCACCTAGAGTGCTAAAACACTCTAGACAAAGCCAAAAAATGCTAGTCAACTGAGTGAATACAAATGGCAACAACGACATTAAATGTAACTACCGTAAAGCCTTTAGCTGATCGCGTATTTATCAAAGTAAGCGCTAAAGAAGAAAAAACCGCTGGTGGAATTTTCTTGCCTGAGACCGCAAAGGAAAAGCCCCAAGTTGGCGAAATCGCCGCAGTAGGACCTGGCAAACTCGATGACAAAGGCGAGCGTCAAGCCCTAGAAGTCAAAGTTGGGGACAAAGTTCTGTACTCCAAATATGCTGGCACTGATATCAAACTTGGCACAGATGAATATGTGCTGCTAGCAGAAAAAGATATTTTAGCGATCGTTGCATAACCACTGGTAATTGGTAATCGGCAACTGAGATCGAAACCCAATCACCAATCACCAACTCTTCTGTTAACCCATTACTCAATTAAAAAAATCATGTCTAAAAGAATAATTTACAATGAAGATGCTCGTCGCGCTCTTGAGCGTGGTATGGATATCTTGGCTGAAGCAGTTGCTGTAACCCTTGGACCTAAGGGACGTAACGTAGTTCTTGAGAAGAAATTTGGTTCTCCTCAAATCGTTAATGATGGAGTTACCATCGCTAAAGAAATCGAACTAGAAGATAATGTTGAAAATACTGGCGTAGCTTTGATTCGTCAAGCTGCTTCTAAAACTAATGACGCTGCTGGTGATGGAACCACTACGGCAACGGTTTTGGCTCATGCAATGGTCAAAGAAGGTTTGCGTAATGTAGCAGCTGGCGCTAACTCGATCGCTCTTAAGCGAGGTATTGACAAAGCAACTGCTTTCTTGGTTGGTAAAATCAAAGATCATGCTAAGCCTATTGAAGATTCTAAAGCGATCGCTCAAGTGGGAACCATCTCTGCTGGTAACGACGAAGAAGTCGGCGCAATGATCGCCCAAGCGATGGATAAAGTCGGTAAAGAAGGAGTGATTTCCCTTGAAGAAGGTAAATCCATGTTCACTGAATTGGAAATCACTGAAGGTATGCGCTTTGATAAGGGCTATATCTCTCCTTACTTTGTTACAGATGCTGAGCGCATGGAAGCTTCTTTTGAAGAACCAGTTCTGTTGATTACCGATAAAAAGATTGCCCTTGTTCAAGAACTAGTGCCAGTTCTAGAACAAGTTGCTCGCTCTGGTCGTCCTTTGATCATCATCGCGGAAGATATTGAAAAAGAGGCTTTGGCAACTCTCGTTGTAAACCGTCTACGTGGTGTTCTTAACGTTGCTGCGATCAAGTCTCCTGGTTTTGGAGATCGCCGTAAAGCGATGCTCGAAGATTTGGCAACTCTCACAGGCGCTCAAGTAATCACTGAAGATGCAGGTTTGCGTCTTGATGCAGTTAAGCTTGATCAACTCGGCAAGGCACGTCGCGTCATCATCACTAAAGACAGCACAACCATTGTTGCTGACGGAAATGAAGAAGCTGTGAAGACTCGCGTTGAGCAAATCCGTCGTCAAATCGAAGAAACCGAATCTTCTTACGATAAGGAAAAGCTTCAAGAGCGTTTGGCTAAGCTCTCTGGTGGCGTAGCTGTCATCAAGGTTGGTGCTGCAACTGAAACTGAAATGAAGGATCGTAAACTTCGTCTCGAAGATGCCATCAACGCAACTAAGGCTGCTGTTGAAGAAGGTATCGTTCCTGGTGGTGGTACAACCTATGTGCACCTTGCTCCGGAATTATTTACATGGGCAAATTCGAACCTCACAGGTGAAGAACTCACTGGCGCAATCATCGTTTCTAAATCCCTATCTGCTCCTGTTAAGCGCATTGCTCAAAATGCTGGCTTCAACGGCGCTGTAATCGCTGAGAATGTTCGTGAAAAAGACTTCAACATTGGCTTCAATGCGATGACTGGCGAATTTGAAGATATGTTTTTAGCTGGTATTGTTGATCCTGCTAAGGTCACTCGTTCTGCATTGCAAAATGCAGCTTCTATCGCTGGCATGATCCTCACCACTGAGTGTATCGTTGTTGATAAGCCTGAAGGTGCTAGTGCTGGTGGCGGCGGCGCAATGGGCGCTGGTGGCGACTTCGATTATTAATCATTTATAAAGATTTGCCCTGCAAATCTTTATAAAAAAGAAAGGGAGTGCATGGCACTCCCTTTCTTTTTTATTGTGATTGTGCGAATGTGTGAGGTAAATGGATGATCTGGAAATCGATAGACAATGATCAGTTGCGATTAGAGTGGAATTGGCTGCAAAGCATTGCTATTTTTATGGTGATTAGCAATGTTTTTATTCCACTTTTTATGTTAGCACTGGCTTTGAGAGTTCTAATTTGTCATGGATGGAGAGCGATCGCCACACCAGTTAATCGTGCTTATTTTTGGCTATCTCTATGGATGATCTTCACTACTATCATTGCTTTCAACCTAGCCACAGCTGCTGGCGGATTAGCTAATTTCTTGCCATATTTCCTCGTGGCTGCCACTACTAGCTACATCATCCGTACCCCTACTCAATTTATTCATTTTCTCTGGCTAATAGTGCTGAGTTCCATATTGGTAAGTGGATTTGGTCTATTACAGGCAGTTCTTGATCGCCCCGATTTGATCTTTCCGAAAGTGATTTTTGATAGCTATCCGATCCCGATGGGATTTAGTCCCGATCGCCGCATTCAGTCATTTTTCGGTCATTTCAATGAAACAGCCGCTTACTTCTTAATGATATTACCGATCGCTTTTCATTTTGCCCTTGGCAAAGTCAAAAGTATCTCTAAATCCCAACAGGTGATCGCGGCTATAGCCCTAGCATTAGGAACTTGTGTGCTCATTCTGACTAGTTCGCGTAATGCTTGGGGAATTGCTGTACTTGGCGCTGTGGCATTAGCATTCTATTACCGTCAATGGAAACTTGTTTCAGGCTTTGGACTTGTTCTGGCAATTATTGCTTGGGGAGTGTTTGGCCCAAAATTTGGCTTGGGTGGCGAAGCAGTGCGATCGCTATTACCAGAAGGATTTGTCAATCGTTTAGTTAGTAGTATCGATCCCCAATTAGGTGACTATGCTTCCACAGCTGGTCGTCTCAATGCTTGGCAGTTTGCACTTTCTCTAATATCTCAACATCCGCTCCAAGGTTGGGGGTTGCGCAATTTCCCACTGGTGGCTCAGTCCATTGGCTATGACTTGCAAGGGTTACCTCACGAGCATAATTTATTTTTAGCGATCGCTGTTGGTTCGGGAATTCCTGCGTTGTTGGGATTTGTCGGTATCATCGGTTGGACAATCTGGACAGCTCTCAAATCTGCGATCGCTAAAGATACGGAAGGAATGATGGTCATAGCTGTGATCAGCGTTATGCTTTTTTTGATGTCAGGGTGGTTAGATTTAGTCCTCTATGAACCACGTCTAAGTATGTTGTTATGGTTTTTGCTAGGTGGCATGTATGGCTTAAAACCTAAATAAAAAGGTAGTCCTAAAAAGGAAAGGACGCACACGCAGGTAAAGAAGTGTTGTAATGATGAATAAAATTACAAATGGCTCCAATGTGATTTTCCAACTTTTTAGAAAAGGATAAGATCTTTCTAGCTACTCTAGCTACTCTAGATACTCGTTGACGTAACGTACAGTTGAATCTCTCAATTTAATTCACAGAAGTGTTGTAACACTTTTGTGAATTGGTATAAGACGAGTAGAAATCAGTGTAAATAACCGCACATTGGCGATAGACATTAGGCAACGATTCCCATAACTTCTGAGCTGATTCACCAGTCTGAAACTCCGTGCCACTGTGGATTTCCTGCGAATTGGCGACCACAGTCCCGATATTTATAATTTTGTTTTTCATGCCGAGTACTACCGTTTTTAACCACAGATACGGACTGGCAGGATGGGCAAGATGGCATTGACTCTGACATTACTTGACTCTGTAACAACCATCTAGATATTTTCCTACATCCGTTCCTCTTCAGGACTACCAAGATATTTTGATGGCAAGTATTGAAGATGTTTGGTTACAAGTCAAGCGCTTTATTCGTGAGTTCTATCTATCATTTATGCAAATCTTTTGCGACAGTTAAGTTCTTTTTTGAGTTTATTACTTTTCGACAAACCTTTAATTTTCCCAAGCTTTTTACCTATGGCTTTTTCTCATAAATCATTTAGGATTGCTATAGCTAACCAACTAATTGCACCGTTGAGCCTTCCTCATCCTTTGATACTTCAATCAATGTGTTAAACGCTTCCTTCATCTGTGGCATATGCGTAATTACCAAAATGCACTCAAAATCTGGCGCGATCGCATTTATTGCACTGACAAGCCGATCGCAACCTAACTGATCTTGACTGCCAAAGCCTTCATCAATAATAAGGGTTTGCAAAGTACTCCCTTTGCGCTGCGCAAGCACGCGGGAGAGGGCTAGACGTACCGCAAAATTGATCCGAAATGCTTCACCTCCTGAATAGGTTTCGTAGGGTCTAGTGCCTTTGCTATCAGCAATTTCAATGTCAAGGGTTTCAATAATGCGATCGCTTTTTTTGCCAGATTTTTGGGTGATAAATCGTACATTTAATTGGCGATCGCTAAGTTGAGCGAGAATTTGATTAGCTTCCACTTCGATTTGTGGAAGTACATTTTCTAGCATTAAAGCTTGAATACCATTTTTCCCAAAGGCTTGATGAAGCTCTGTATGGATACGTTGGCGATGACGGACTAACTCTATTTGAGCAATGATTTCTTGTTCGCGTTGACGGCTTAGCTCTAGTTGTTGCTGTGATTGCTGAAGGCTGCCAATTTGTGCGAGTAGAGCATCCATTTGCGTTCGCCAATTTTGGAGATTTTGACGCAAAGATTGAATTTCCTGTGCATGATCGCCATGTAAAGCTTTGATCTGTGATTGTAATTGGGAAATTTGAGCGGTAATATTTTGTAATTCTTGTTGATTAAGGTTTTGAGTTTGTTGTAAATGGTTTAGCTGTTGCTGAAGTTCGGGATATTCCTGCTCGGCGCGGGTGAGTTCTTGATAGCGTAAGAGCGCCGATGTGAGTTCTTGTTTTTGAGTGCGGAGTTGTTGATGCCGATCAGGTTCATAGGCTAACTGTGTAAGAGTGCGATCGCATTGTTCGAGTTCATGCTGTACTTCTAAATCGATCAGATTTTTAGTTAGACGATCTTGTAGTTGGTTGATTTTGGTTTGTAAATCAGGAATTTTTTGCGATAGATTATCGGCTTGACGCTGAGCATTTTTTAATTCTGACTGCTTGATTTCCGCCCATCGCCAGCGTTCAACATCTCCACGGGCTAGAGCATGATTTTTTTCGTCATAAGCGAATTTATGGATATTTTTATCGATGAGTTCCATCTCTTCCCATGCTTCACGCATATAGTTTTGAGTCTGGAGGCGATCGCCTAAATCCATAGTCTCGTTATCAATTAGCGCCAGCCTTTGCTTTGCTTCAGCGATCGCCTTTAGTCTTTCCTGCAAAGTTCCTTTACGCTGAATCAAATCATTAAGTGGTGCGAGTTCCTTTTTGAGATTACGATATTCTTCTCGTAAAACTTCAATTTCGCAATTAGAGGCTATTTGCTGCTCTTTTACTACCCAGATATCGGCTTGTAAATCGCGAGATTCCTGCTTATGCTTTTTTTGGACTAGCTGCCAATGAGCTTCATCTAGAGGGCGATCGCAAAGAGGACAAGGGGCATTCGGCACGGTTAACTGACGCATTTTTGTTTCTAATTTATTAAAAGCAGCCTCACTATCCGCCAATCTTGTTTTTAAACGCTCCAAAAAATCACGTCTCTCTAATCCTTTTTCATGAACTCGTTGTTGATAAACTTGTTTATTTTGTAATAAAACAATTTGCCGATCTAGTTCTTTAGCATTAACTAATAACTGATCGTGATTCTTGACTTGTAAATATAATTGTTCGCGCTTCGCAACTAATTCTTCTAGTTTTGCAGCAAGCTTGGTATGCTCCCTTTCCAGTTGATGCTTGAGAACTTGATGACGATGAATTAGCGGTGTGGATTGAGCGTGGAGGCGATCAAATTCTTGTAAGACTGCTCTTGCTTTGTGTAATTCCGCGATCGCAACTTCGATTTCTCCAGTACGGCTCAGAATTCTTTTTAAGTCACTTTCCTGCTGTGTTAGAGACTCTAATTGCGCTTGATAAGCCCTTAACTGTCCCCTGAGTTCACTTTGTAAACTCGCTAGCTTATGACTAAATTCTCCTCGGCGCTCACTAAGTTGTTGATACTTTTGAAACTTGCGCTCTAGCTCTGATTCTTGGGTTGATAGTAGTTGATAGCTCTCATAGTCTTGCAAAACCTGTGATCGCATTTTTAAACATGCTTCTAATTGCTGTAATTGTTTTTGCTGACTGACTAATTGTCGTGATGATTGCGCCAAATTGGCAGTGAGTGAAGCTTGCTGCTGTTGTTGCCAAGTTAGTTGCTGGGTCACACTTTGATATTGTTTTTGCAATTCTTCCGCAACTTGCAATTGGTGACGCTCGCGAGATTCCCTTGATTGCAAATCCGTTAACTGCGATCGCAAAACTTCTAACTGCGGTGCGATCAATTCTCCTGATTGAATTTGTTCTCGCAGATGTACCAACATATTCTCTAAAACTGCCGACTCGCCCTTACTAGTGCGGGCAATGTCTTTGGTGCGTTCGGCAAGCTCGTCGTACTGCGACAAAGCTAGCATATCCGCCAAAATCTGTTTGCGATCGCTAGGACGCTTCAGCATAAATTCATCAGCACGACCTTGACGCAAATACGCGGAATTAACGAATGTCTCGTAATCAATTTTTAGATGCGAAATGATTGTCTGCTGCGTCGATTGCACCTTGCGTTCGGTGAGGGATTTAAATTTGCCTTCACTCTGTACCTGAAATTCTAAAGAGGTTGAACTATTGCGCGATCTGGTTCTGATTACCCGATAGACTTCACCACCAGCGATAAATGTAAAGTCCACTTGAGCTTCTTTAGAGCCAACATGAATCACATCATCTTGGCTTGCCACGCGGCTTACACCCCAAATCGCCCAAGAAATCGCTTCTAATAATGATGATTTTCCCGCCCCATTCGCGCCACAAATACAAGCAACATGCAGCCCACTGAAATCTAAGGCTAATTGTTGATAGCTCAAGAAATTTATTAATCGTAATTTCTGAGGGATCATGCTGTCTGATAGTTTGGTATGTAATAACCTGTGTGATACATTTATAATAGTTATTATTTAATTATCATAATAGTGTATTTACTAACAAAGGTTTATCTAGCAGAGTTTTTACTTTTGCCTTTTACCTTTTTACTTGCGACTAAGAAGAGGGAGTTATGGAAGTATGGGAAAAAATTAGCCGACAAAGAGTTAAGTACATCGTCGATAGCTATCAGTTAGATGGCAATGACGATGAAGATTTTGATGAATATTTGGAAGATTTATTACAAGCCTACGCACCTCCTCAAATTGAACTAGCGCTTGTCGAAGTTTTAATCGAAAGCTGGCGAATCACTCCTCTAGTTCGCGGTGTTGTTTTTCTAGAGCGATCGCATGAGCTTTTAAAAGGTTGGGAAAATAAGCCAATCGCCCTTCATATTTCTCCTACACATTTTCGCTTGATTACAGGATTAGATCCCACACCAGTATTTGGTAATTGCATCGCTCAACCAAATAGAAGTATTGTTTCTACAGTCAACCAATGATGTATTGAGCTTTTATAGCAATGCAAGAGATAGCTAGGACAAATCAAAACCCAAAAGATGAGTGGCGGCGCTTCGGGCCGCCACTCATCTTTTGGGTTTTATGTCCTAAGCAAAACTTACATTGCTATATTTTGCCTACAGCAAACTGAACTAATATGCTGTTCCCCCAGAATTGGGGGCTAGGGGGCTAATAAATGTTGGCTTGACTGGGTTTTATGACTTGATAGATTTAGAAAAGCAAATAGTCTTTCTGGCTAAACGCTTAATCCGCGTTCGCAAAGTTAAATGATTACGTTCAATTCTTTGAGTATTTTTCTTGCCTATAAGATGAGTGTCAGGGTCAAGAATTCTCTCATATGCTCCCCAAGCATCCGTAAAAAATCGCTTGATGCCAAATGGTTTAAGGAGATTAACCAGTTTAACTAAGGCTTGCTCTTGATGGGGTGCTAATACATAAGCTAAAACTACTCCACTTGCATGATCAATGGCGTGCCATAACCATCTTTGCTGTTTTTTACGGGCAACAAAACTCCACATCTCATCCATCTCTGCGGATTCAACTTGATACAGATCGACATCTACTATCTCTACATCCAGTTACTCTAGTAATGGATAGTTGACAGTTTCTATATCTTCCTGCTTTTTTTTAATTCGTTGATCACTGTGGTGGGACTGATACCTAATACTCTACCTGTATCTCTGATACCACTGCCATTGATTGCCATCTCTGTGATTTGTTGTTTTACTGTTGCTAGATGACCTTTGTAGGTGTAATCGAGGATAAAAGTCTTGCGGGTACAGTTTTCGTTACGACAAATGTATCTTTTTTTGCCTGTAGCACTTTGTCCATGTCTATGAATATTTACTCCTCCACAGGTTGGACATTCAACTGCTTCTAATACCATGCTTTTTTCTTGGTCTATTGTAAATTTCAGTCTTTTATCTTACAACAAATCTGAAACACTACCCATTTGTCGTAATTGGCAATGGACTATAAGCCGCCATTGATATGCTTGACCATCAAATGTCGTTTTTCGCGGCGGAAACCTAGTTTGGTATAGAGGGCTTCGGCTGGCTCATTCCAGAAATCTACAACTAGAGACAGTGATCGCATCTTGTGAATTTGGAGATATTCCTCGATTAGCTTAAATACTTTTTTGCCAATACCTCGACCGCGATAATCTTCACGGATATATAACTCATCAACAAGCCCACAGCGTCCATGATATTCCATACTAAAAAAGAAGGTCAGCGCGACATATCCAATCGGTTGATCGCAATCGTAAATTAGCCATATCAGCCCAAATTGCTCATCACTAAGCAAAGCAATAAATGCTTTGACCACGCCTTCATCAAAAGCGATGCCATCAAATTGATAGAATTCCTGCACAAGTTCCATCAGTGGATCGATATCAATAAATTGTGCAAGGCGAAAATCAAGATCAAGTTCACTCATGGATTAGACATTTACCTTGTAGTTCAAGTTCAACTCATCCCCAGCCATTCCTCGGATGCCCCAGTTATAGCTTGGTGTCTCGATTAAAATAATTTCAATATCTAATGGAGCAATATCCAGTTTTTCTTTTAGCCGACTAAATAATAAGCGATAGAGATTTTTCTTTGCTTCTACAGTCCGTCCCGCAAACAGCAAAATTTCGATGATGATATATTTTTCACTGCGATCGCTAGGATACTCAAAGTCTTCGGCTTGCAATGGAAAGAATCTCTGAAACTTCTTTTCTGGAGGATAGTTGAGCGCATCAACTACACAGGAATGAATGGTAGTTGATAGAACTTCTCGATTTTGCTGAATAAAATCATCGTTTCCGTGGATTTTGGTTTGAGGCATAACTTATTAAACTAATATTAATTACAAAAAAAGAGGGAGCGCATTGCGCTCCCTCTTTTTTCAAGAAAGCTTATGTTCCTTCTGTCCAAGAATTGAGGTAATGAACTTGCTCAGGAGTAAGTGTATCGATGGTGATGCCCATTGCTTGCAACTTCAAGCGAGCGATTTCTTGATCGATATCTTTGGGAATTGGCACAACACCCGCAGGTAAATTGCCCTTGTTCTTAACTAGAAATTCGCAAGCAAGAGCTTGGTTCGCGAAGCTCATGTCCATAACACTAGCAGGATGCCCTTCAGCAGCAGCAAGGTTAACTAGGCGACCTTCACCGATAACGATAATCGATTTGCCAGTCTTGAGTTGATACTCCTGGGTAAAGTTACGAACAAAGCTAGCAGATTCGCTGAGATCATTGAGGGAAACAAGGTCAATTTCCAAATCGAAGTGACCAGAGTTCGCAACGATCGCACCATCTTTCATGGTTTCAAAATGTTCGCGACGGATGACGTGCTTATTGCCAGTAACGGTGATAAAGATATCGCCGATTTTAGCTGCTTCATCCATAGTCATAACTCTAAAGCCATCCATTGCAGCTTCGATCGCCGCAACTGGATTGATTTCCGTAACAACTACATTTGCGCCCATGCCTCGTGCACGTAGAGCTACACCCTTACCACACCAGCCATAGCCAGCTACAACGATTACTTTGCCAGCCAACAAGATATTGGTAGCGCGGATGATGCCATCCAGGGTAGATTGACCAGTACCATAGCGGTTATCAAAGAAATGCTTGGTTTCTGCATCGTTAACTGCGATCGCAGGGAAAGTCAGTTTCCCATCACGGAACATTGCATTGAGCCGAACTAGTCCTGTGGTGGTTTCTTCGGTAGTACCGATGATTTCAGGGATTTGATCGGCGTGATGCAATACCAAAGTGGTGGTTACGTCGCTACCGTCATCTACGATGATGTGGGGACGATGAGCAAGCGCCATTTCGACGTGGCGATGGTATGTAGCGTTATCTTCACCTTTGATGGCAAATACCGAAATCCCGTGATCATAAACCAAGGAGGCTGCGACATCGTCTTGCGTGGAGAGTGGATTGCTAGCAATCAAAACTGCATCTGCTCCAGCGGCTTTGAGTGCGATCGCGAGGTTAGCAGTTTCAGTGGTGACATGACAGCAAGCGGCGATGCGGATACCTGCAAGTGGCTTCTCAGATGCAAAGCGATCGCGGATTTGACGCAATACGGGCATTTCGCGGCTAGCCCATTCAATGCGTTGTTTTCCTAGAGGTGCAAGAGTAATATCCTTAATCTCGTGCTTAACGGTCACGGTTTCGGGTGCAATGGTAATGGTCATGTATAGGGTTAAATTTTTACAAAATTTAACCTCATTATATGTCAAGCAAACTAATTATTTGTCTTTATATAGCAATGTAAGCTTTGCTTAGGACATAAAACCCAAAAGATGGCAGAGCGAAGCTCTGCCATCTTTTGGGTTTTGAATTGTCCTATCTATCTCTTACGTTGCTATAGGTTTTGTCACTTGCATTAGGACAAATCAAAACCCAAAAAGTATGAGGCGGCGCGGAGCGCCGCCTCATACTTTTTGGGTTTTATGCCTAACAAAAATGGCAACAGCTATAAATAGAGAACAAGGCGCTTAATCGCCTTGTCTGTCAAGATTTGAGATTAGCCTTTTAAAGCAAAAATTCTGTTGATGACATCTTCGACAACACGATCGGGGGTTGATGCACCTGACGTTATGCCGACCTTGATTTTGCCTGTGGGTAGCCAATTTGTAGCTTGCTTGATCGCCTTACCCAGAGGCTTATGCTCGATCGCCTCAGCCGAGAGAATGCGATGCACATCATCAATGTGATAGGAAGGAAGATTGCGCTCGATCGCAATTTCTTGCAAATGGGTTGTATTTGATGAATTGTATCCACCAATGACAACCATCAAATCGAGATCCTCTTCCACAATCTCAAACATCGCATCTTGACGTTCTTGAGTCGCATCGCAAATTGTATTAAAAGCAAGAAAATGCTCGTTGAGATTTTCCACTCCATACTTTTGCATCATTGTCTTTTCAAACAATTTACCAATCGCTTCGGTTTCGCCCTTGAGCATCGTGGTTTGATTCGCGACACCAATTCTTACTAAATCAAGGTCTGGATCGAAGCCTTCTGACATAGCTTTACTAAATTTTGCGAGAAACTCTAGGCGATCGCCACCATTGAGCATGTAATTAGCCACATACTCAGACTCTCTCATGTTCAATACGACTAGATAGCGCTTGGCATAGGAACTGGTCGCGATCGTCTCTTCATGGTTGTATTTGCCATGAACAATGGAAGTAAAGTCTGCTTTTTTATGCTTCTCAACCCGATTCCATACTTTGGATACCCAAGGACAGGTTGTATCAACAATCTTGCTGCCAAGGCGATCAAACAACTGAGTTTCCTGAACACTCGCTCCAAAGGCTGGCAAAATTACAACATCACCCTGACCAATACCTGAAAAATCTTTGGTTCCATCTTCTGCAACTGGTACAAATTGAACTTCCATTTCTTTGAGCTTAGCATTAACAGAAGGATTGTGAATGATTTCATTAGTAATCCAAATTTTCTCAGTGGGAAACTGCGTGCGCGTTTCGTAAGCCATCGCTACTGCTCTTTCTACACCCCAACAAAAGCCAAAGGATTTTGCCAAATAAATCGTAACATCGCCTTGCGTATAAATGTAATCATGCTCGCGAATAGTTTGGATCAAGTCACTATGATATTGCGATCGCATAGTTGATTCGGCTTCTTCACCATGTCCAAAGCTTTGCCGAAAATAATTAGGGGACTTGTGCAAAGCCCTCCGCATAGCTTGAGTATCGAGGGTGTTGTCCATGCGCGTAGAAAACCTAGGTAATTGTGCTGAAAGTATTATATAGCAAGCGCTACCCAGTTTTGATTAGCTCTTGCACCCAAAACACTGCCGTGGCGCTGAGAATTGAGATCGCCCATTCAGATGCGTTTAAAGGAACTGTTGCCATTAGATCACCAAACCACGGGACTTGTACAAAAGCAATTTGACAGATAGTGATAAAGAATATACTGAACATCAGAGGCAAATTGTTTAATACGCTGTGGCGCGCGATCGCACAGGCGTGAAAAATTTGACTGAACCCAAGGGTAACAAATGCCATTGATCGCGCTTGGGAAAACATCGAAGCTTGACCTTGGTACTTTAGCCAGAAAACCAAGGAAATAGCTGAGATTATCGCAGTAACAGCTAGCAAAATGCGAAGGTAATTACTAGAACGCAACATCGTTTGAAAACGGTGTGCTGGTTGAGTTAAAAGACTCTCATGAGTAGGTTCTAGAACTAGAGGGAAAGCAACAATTGGTGTAGCGATCGCCCCAACCCAAATTATCTGTAATGGTGGCATTGAGAATCCTGCGGCTGTATCCATCAGGGTTAGGACTGCTAAGGTGAAAGCACTAGTAGCGGTGAGCAGAGCTGTGCGTTGTAACCGATCAAACGTGGCTCTTCCTTCGAGAATAGCGATCGGTAAATAATGGAAGTCTTCTTTTGGTAAGATTATTCCTGAACTGTCTTGCAATTCTTTGCGACAGGTGCGATCGCAGATTCCCACATCTGCGGCTCTCAACAAGAAAATATCTTCAATATCATTCCCTATTACCGCAACTGCATTTAAAGATTTTCGGTCAGATTTTTGACAGCCATCTTGCCAGTGCCGAATCTTCTCTTGAGGAGCATCAAAGTAACTATGGGTTTCAATGCCAATTACTTCACTAAAGGCTAGTGCATCATCTTCTGAGGCTCTGATGAGTCCCTGCCATTCAATACCAGCCTGACTCAAATTATCAAAGCTCAATACCACATCCGACTCGACAATTGTTACAATCGTTGTCACTCTAGCGATCGCATCTAAGACGGAAGGAAATCTTGCCCATATTCGCTGTTTAGCAAGATCGCGCATTCCAAACAACTGAACCTGAGTAGCAATCCGCAACAAATTTTGAGGATAGGTGCTAACGATCAGAGCTGCCGCTGTCATCGCATTGATCGCTATTCCGCGCTGCCATACAAAGCCGATCGCTGTAGTCGTCACTAGCAGCAACAGTCCGATCCAGACCTGACGCAGTTGACGCAATTCAGAATGGATAACTGAAAATGGCTTTTCCTTAACTAGAGCCGCCTGTTCTTGGGTGAAACGACTGGTGGCAACCACAAGCCCCTTCGCGCTTCCTGCGGAAATTTCTGTTCCCGCATAGATCATGTTGCTGCATTTAAGTGGTGGCGTTTTCTCCTCAAAGGTAAGATCGGCTCGCTTAGCACAAATTGCTTCACCGCCCAAATTGGTTTGATTTACTAGTAAGTCGTCTGATGTCTCCAATACGCGCAGATCGACATTAGGGCGATCACCTTCTCGCAGTAACAGCACATCTCCCAATACTAAATCTCGCGATGGAATTTCCATCTCTTCACGATCGCGTAATACTATTACCGAATTAGAAGGTTCATTTTGGCGGCGCTGAGGACGATCTCGACTGACTTTCGCCTTGGTTTTAATTGACCATATTGAAATTCCAATTCCGATCGCACCATGTAGTAAGCCTACAGAAATTAGCGCCCATCCTTCTGCTCCATTCCATTGCAAGTAAATAGCTGATCCTAATAAAAGATAAGTTAAAGGATTAATTAAAGGTTGTATGAGAACTTTGCTGATTGGACGCGATCGCGGTAATTTATTGGCTCCCAAATGTCGTAATCTTTGTCGCGCATTCACATAGGATAGACCTTCTATCGAAGATTCTAAAGCCGCCAACACCTGATCTACATCCATGTAGTGCCAAGTTTTTTGGGTGTCCGATAGAAAGTCAAATTTTGTCATTGTTAAGATCCGTTCTCTAAAATGTAGGACTTACGCAAAACTGCCTTGAAACCATTATTTTACCGTAGGGGCAATTCATGAATTGCCCCTACATTACGTCTTTTTACGTAATTCCTAAAATGATTACTTTGCTTGTTCTAATAGCCTCAATTGATTCTGAACTTGAATCTTAATTTCTTGGGCTGGCAAATAGACCGTTGTTCCACTTTTAACTTTATCTAGCTCAGTGCGAATTGCTAAAAAACGACCCATTGTTTGGTTACGATTTAGCTCTTTGCCATCTTTAGGTAAACTTGCCCATAGATCTGCCAAATTCCGATTTGCACGATCTAAAGCTTGCACCGCTTCCTGTTCATTTTGTAATCTTACTAGCACTTCCGACAAATTAGATCGATATTCTGCTAGCTGTCTTTGGGCTTCAGCATAACCCTGCACATCATTAGCAGGAATGCTTTCTAAACGTTTAATAGCTTCTTGCCACATTGTGGCAATTTCATTCCAACGAGCGCTCGGATGCGGCGGATTACGACCAGATTCAGCCGCTTTTTTAGCAAATCCTTCGGCTGCACTAATCAATGACAAGGATTTTTCATTACCTGCGGCAAGTCCACCCACTTCCTTTAAATCCCTAGTCGAAGTGCCGATCAATTGCTGCGCCCTGCGTCCTGCCATCGTTTGTGGTGGAATCTGTGCCAAGCGATCAATCGCTGCTTGCCAGTTTTGGATCGCGATTTTCTTATCTGTCGGTTTCGCGGCTTGCTGAAATACAGTCTTTGCCATCGTTATTTCTTGCTCAGCACCAGTCAACGCAATCTGAGCATTTTTCTCTTGAAATACTTTTGCCTCTAGCTGTCCCGCCTTAATTCGCGCCGCTTGCAATCCCGCAGGTGTAAATCGCCAATCATAGCCCCAACCATAATATCCACGCGAATAGTCCGCCCAATCAGCGATATACCACAAAGGAATTGCATCTAGAGCCGTTTTACCTTCTTTAAGTTTGATTTCACCTCGATCTAGATCGGCGGCACTAGTGGGAACTTCGATTAATTGTCTTGCTTGCTCAACGCTTGATTGTCCTTGTTTAAAATTCGTATCGATCGCCATGTTACTTGGTAATAGTAAAATCGGAGCCACCTTTGACACAGGCTGCCGAATTACAGGGTAGGGTAAATTCACAACATAAATAATTCCTACAGGAATCCCTAACAAAACGCCGATCCAAATTAGCCTTTGACCAAATTGCTTAAAGCCACCAGATTTTTGTGGAGTACGAATAGGCTTAGTTTGTAGAGTCTGGGGCGATCTCGTTAATTCTGCTTCTAGCTCTGTATAGCGTTGTATTGCCGAAGTTGTTTGTGGCGAAGGTGTTGGCGTTGCGGCACTAGAAGTTTGAATCGTTTGCACGTCAGGAACATTCCCCTTGCCATGTTGAGGATTTTTCCATTTTGCAAACATTGAGTTAAGAATGCCCATGACTATTCCCTAATACAGATGCAATTATTATAGGGAAAAGCAAGACAACGTGCGGTAAATTTGTTGGCGATCGCATACAACTAAAGAACCAATTTTTTATGGCATGGCAAAGCCACGCCACAAAAAATTGGTTCTTTAGTAAATTGAATTTGATACAATCCTGTCATGCGTAATAGAGGATCTGAATTATGACTTTGGCAACAGCTAGCCACTCTAAACTGCTGACCATAGAAGACTATCTCAGTTACGACGATGGTACAGATGATCGCTATGAGCTTGTAAACGGAGAATTAGTCAAAGTGCCTACTGAATCTCCGCTAAATTGTCAGATTGCAAAACTGCTAATGTTTGAATTTGCCAAATATTTGCCAGTCGCACTAATTTGCCATAAGGATATTGAGATTGTAGTTAGTGGTAGAAGGGCAAAGGTCAGACTGCCAGATTTAGTTGTACTCAGTGAAGATGGTCTTGCCGCTCTGACTGGTCAGCGCAGTAATACAATTACCCAAGAGATGCCAGCGCCAATTTTGGTTGCTGAATTAGTTTCGCCTGGGCAAGAAAATCGAGATCGCGATTATCGCTACAAACGCACAGAGTATGCAGCTAGAGGTATTAATGAATATTGGATTGTCGATCCAGAAATGCGACAAATAACCATATGTCTATGGGTAGAGGGGCAGTATGAGGACAAGATTTTTACGGGTGATATGCCAATTGTATCGACGGTAGTTGATTGCTTTGCCCTGACGGTTGAGCAAGTTTTAGCATTTGGTCAATAAAAAAGCGACGCGGTGCGTCGCTTTTGAGTGACTTATTTAGCGGGTAAACAAGCGCAGATACTATTTGAGAATATTCTTCAAAGTATCAACGACTCGATCTTGTTGCTCATCGCTGAGTTCTGGGAACATTGGCAAAGATAAAACGCGATCGCAAATATCCTCAGTGACAGGAAAATCACCCTTTTTATAGCCAAGGTTGCTATATACCGATTGCAAATGCAAGGGCAAAGGATAGTAAATCATCGTAATAATATTTTGCTCGCGCAATTGAGCTTGGACATAATCGCGTTTACCATCACCAATGCAAACTGTATACTGATTCCAGACACTACCAGAGCAATGGTGCGGTGATACAAGATGGGAAATATTTGCATCCTTCAGAAGATGCGTGTAGCGATCGCTAATTTCGCGGCGTTGAGCATTCCACTTATCGAGGTAAGGCAGTTTGACTTGCAATAGAGCTGCTTGCAACGCATCAAGACGCGAATTCATACCGATACATTCGTGATAATAGCGCTTGGGGCTGCCATGTTCCCGCAAGATCCGCAATTTATTGGCAACTTCAGCATTTTTAGTGGTCATCATCCCACCATCGCCACACCCGCCCAGATTTTTAGTTGGATAAAAGCTAAAACAGCCCACATCGCCAATATTTCCCACTTTCTGCCCATCAAAAGTTGCACCTGTAGCCTGAGCGCAGTCTTCGATCACGTAGAGATTGTGCTTTTGCGCGATCGCCATCAAACCAGTCATATCAGCTGAGCGTCCAAATAAATGTACTGGCATGATCGCCTTAGTCCGACTGGTGATAGCAGCTTCGATTAGTTCGATATTCATATTGAAGCTATGCGCTTCAATATCGACAAATACTGGTTTTGCTCCCGTCATGCTAATCGTTTCTGCACTAGCAAAAAATGTAAATGGTGAAGTAATGACTTCATCCCCCTCCCCAATATCTAAAGCTCGCATAGCTAGATACAGAGCGTCAGTACCTGAGTTGCAAGCAATACCAAAGTTAGAGTCAATAGCTGAGCCAATATAATTTGCAAACTCAGTCTCAAACTGACTTACAGTCTGTCCACCAATGTATTGTCCTGATGCTAGTACTTCTAATGCAGCTTTACTGAGGCGATCGCCAATTTGTTGATATTGCTGCGATGCATCAAAGGGAGGAATTTTATTCACGTTGAAACGATTCTAGATTGCCTCAACTATTTTAAACGCGATCGTCATTGCTTGTTAGCCAAAAAACAAGGTACATATCATGCACCTTGTTTTTTAGCAATTTCCGATCTAATAAACTTAAAAAATGCTGCAAAGCAGCATTTTTAAGTTCTTTTGGTTTGGTATTAAGCGCCAAGCGTTGTAATTATTTTTTTTCGTGACGCGCATAGTCGTCTTGGAAGCGAATAATGTCATCTTCGCCCAAATACTCACCGTTCTGGACTTCGATCAAAATCAATGGAATTACCCCAGGATTTTCTAGTCGGTGCGCTGTGCATTTAGGCACATAGGTGGATTGATTAGTACTAATCATTGTTTCTTTGTCGCCACAGATCACCTTGGCAGTTCCCGAAACCACAATCCAATGTTCACTGCGATGGTGGTGCATTTGCAGGCTAAGGCGATGTCCTGAGTTGACTTCAATGCGCTTGATTTTATAACCGCGACCTTCTTCGAGAGTGGTGAATGAACCCCAAGGACGCTCTACAGTCGGCCCATGAGTATTTAATGATTCTCCACTTAGATTTGCAATGCTAGCGAGTGCCGAAGGAGCTTCTTTTACTGGTGACATAACTGCAATTTAGAAAGCTGATTGCTTCTTAGAATAGCATCTTAAAATCTAAAACCTAAAAAGCGTGAGGCGCACGAATTGCCGCCTCACGCTTTTTGGTAAAATCACTGAGAGGGTTGCCCTCAATAACTTTAATTTGGTTTAACTTGCTATGGCAGAATTCTTAAGAGTTGGCAATCCTGCTCCAGACTTTGAAGCTGATGCTGTAGTTGATCAGGAATTTACAAAAATTAAGCTTTCTAGTTATCAAAAAAACAAATATGTTGTTCTGTTTTTTTATCCACTAGACTTTACTTTTGTTTGTCCTACTGAAGTGATTGCTTTCAGCGATCGCTATGCTGAATTTTCCGAATTAAATACTGAAGTCATTGGTATTTCCGTAGATAGTAAATATGCTCATCTAGCTTGGATTCAAACCTCTCTTGCTGACGGAGGGCTAGGTGGCGATATCAAATGTCCACTTGTTTCTGATCTGACTAAAGCGATCGCTACAGCTTTCAATGTTCTTGATCCCTTGCTAGGTATCGCCTTTCGCGGTTTGTTTATTATTGACAAAGAAGGTATTGTCCAACATGCCACCATTAATAATCTTGCCTTTGGGCGGAGCATTGACGAGACTATACGCACTCTTAAAGCAATTCAACATACCCAGATCCATGAGAATGAAGTTTGTCCTGCGGATTGGCAACAAGGTATGGCAACCATCAAAATACAAGAATAGAGACGGCGCAGAGCGCTATCTCTATTCTTGTATTTTGGTTAATTAGGGTACAAAATGAACGCACTAAATCGGTTAGCCTAGTGTCTTAATCAAAACTTAAAGTTAACGACTCATCTTGATGGGGGAGTCAGATAAAGCATGGCTGAAACAAAAAAAGCTGTCCTAATGATGCATACTGACCAAGCACAAGGGGAATTGTGGAAGACTGCTTTGGCAACTCAGCAACTGGATGTGATTTGGGAGAATATTTCTTTAGATTTAGTGCAGTATCTAGAAAAATGCGATCGCCACGAGCTACCAGATTTGTTAATCATGGATATGGCGATCAAAAGCCCTAGCTCAGAGACGTTACAGTCATCATCAGTTTGTCAATGGCTAATCAAGCAAAAAGCTCCCACTAAAGTTGTCTTATTTAATCCTAGACAGGAAAAAATCAAAGATATTGAACATAGTTGGGCAATTAGGCGTGGAGCCTCTGATGTATTACCACGATTATCACCCGAAAATTTAATGGCTGAAGTTGCCAGAGTTACAGCGTTAATTGATTGTTCATTAATCTCTCAACCTTTGGAAAAAATAGCTAGAAATTTTGGTGCAAATGCCGATGGTAAACAAGTTAGAGAAAGCCAGTTAATAACTACCCTAGATATCAACGAACCTAAAGCTAATTCAAAATCTGAAACCAAAAACAACTCTAAACCCAATCAAAAATCTGACGGCGGTGAAGTAGTCATGTATCGAGGCGTGAGAATTAGGCGATAATTTCGCCTCAAATACTTGAAATTATCACCTAATTTTTTGTAAGTAGAATTTCAGCAAGAAAAAAGACGATGCAACGCATCGTCTTTTTTCTTGATATAACTTGATTAGCGATCGCTATAGCTCTCAAAAAATGTCCAATCATTCTCAACCGCAAGAAGAACAAGCTTTTATATTGTTTGCACAGCATGGCTGGGCGGATACTTTCCACGATATTGCTCAATTAGCCAAATCGCTAGCAAATCCAAACACGATTGTTTATACACCAGATTTGGGCTGGCTTAATACATGGTTGAAGATCACCCCATTAATATATAAAGTTGAAAATATCGCAACCGAAGCGATCTCCAAATACCCAGAGTTACCATGGCGAATTGTCGCTCATTCAATGGGGGCTTTAATCTGGTTAGAAGTTTTAGATCGTCATCCTGAATGGCTATCAAAAATTCATAGTTTTGCTTTAGTTGCTTCACCCGTCGGTGGTTCTGACTTAGGAAGGCTATTCGATCCGTTTCGATGGTTCCCCTTAATGGCTCGTGATCTAGGGACAAATCGTCGTTCCATAGCCGAAGCGATCGCTTCAAAAATCCCAGTACTTACCGTTGTTGGTGATATTGGCAACAATACCGATGGCACAGTGCCTGTGGGATGTTCTCAATTTGCTCAAGCTACTTTTGTGCGCCTAGATGGCATCCGTCATGCCCCTCTCAAAAATCATCCGAGAGTTGCCATCGCTGTGCGTCAGTTTTGGGAAAATCCCTTAATTGCAACGATTCAAACTGATTCTGCATCGTTGCTAATCGCTAAACTGCGATCGCTTGATCTGACCGAAACCGATAATCAAAATTTTGCAAAGGCAAAATTAATCTACACGGGTTCAGATGACACAAAGCTCTGGGTTTGGACAAATGCTTTACAAGTTATGCATGTGTTTGTAAGTGTGGGAAGTCTCTGCGTTTATAGTGCCTATGCAGGTTGGCGAGATCAGCGTAAATTAGCGACGATACTCAAAGAAATCAGTCCGACTACTACATGATCAGACTGATTTTTTGTTATGTCATTTCCTCGATTAATTGCAGGATGATACGACCGTCATCTGCATAAGGAGCCTGTTGTAAATAGTTTTCTAAATCTATTCTTGCTTCAGTATGGCGATCGAGTTGATAGCAAATCAAACCGCGATCGCGCCATTGGGTTGGCACATCGGGATTTAGCATTAGCGATCGCTCGATGGCAGCCAACGCTTTAGTAGGCTCACGGCGGCGCAGATAGATTAGTTTGAGATTATTGAGTAATCGATCTAAGATGCGACGAATGCTAACGGGTTCGAGATATTCGGGCTGAAGGGGGATGTCATAGCCATATAGTTGAGTCAACTTCGCCGCGCAATCTTCGGGAAATAAAATTTCGCCTTTATTGTAGGGATCAATAAAAATTTCTAGATCAGGATGGCGAGGGCGAATAATAAAATGCGCTGGGAAACTAATCCCATCCATCGGAAACCCAAGGCGATCGCAAATCACCATATAAACCAGTGATAGCGATAGAGGAATCCCCAAGCGCCTTTCTAGCACATCATTGATGAAGCTATTCAGCGGATCGTAATAATCGTGATCATTGCCACAAAACCCTTGCTCTGCAAACAGATACTGATTTATCTCTCTTACTACCTTGAGTGGGTAATGAATCTGGTCTAGCCTTGGCTGTAATTCCTCGACCATGCGATCGAAGATCGCCCGATAATGCCCAAGATCCATACGCGGATATTCTTCCCATGCGATCGCCAAAGCACCTTCGAGAAGATGGTCAATGGACATGTCATGGTCAGACATATGGGCAATTTGCCAAAACTTTTGCCGCGCTGGAGAAAGCGTTAACACAATATTCGCCTTTTTACTTTTGCCTTTTACTCAATTGGTAATGATGCATCCCGCTTTGCGGGATGCATCATTACATTTTTTAATTTAATGTATATACCTGTCCACTAAACAAAATACGAGTAATCCCCTTTTGGACAAGTTTGGGACGGGTAATATGGATTAAATCGCTAGGGAACTTAATCACACGCTGATTATGGTGAGAAAAACGCCTTGCTACACGATGATTATCAAAAATCGGAATTGTTTTTGATAGTGACTCTTCGGCAGGAATTTCCCCAAGATCTTTAAAATCTTTGAGGGGACGAGTAATAATCTCCGCAATGCGATCGACGACAATATAGCAAATTAGTGGCAAATCAGCCTTGTCTAGAGGCAATATCTCAAGGTGCTCGCTGGTGCCATGACTACCTCGCAGATTCTCAAACATCGATAAGCCAGATTCACCAGCATCTTCGTCAGAATCTTCATCGTCTAGCTCATCTTCATCAAGATCAAGATTATCCTCATCAACGAGATCATCTTCGTCATCTTCGTCTAGTTCATCGTCATCGATTTCATCATCCGCCATATTTAGAGTTTCATCTATGTCATCCATCGCGATCGCCGTTTCATCACCTTGATCAGTTTCATTTTCTTGATCATGAATATAGTTGCTGGGATCGTCTACCAGTGACAAATCGTCAGGAATTAACGCAAGCTGATTTATCTGAAAACCACCATTATCGTAGTTTATCCGCGATCCTCTTTTCCCGTCAGCCTTTTTTTGACCTACCAATTGTCGATACTCCTCAGCAGGAATTAGCTCTTGTAGCAGTCGCAGGACTGTACTCGTACTAATGCCAAACTGCTTCGCCAACTGAGTCGTGGTCGCATCAGATTCACGATAGAGTCGAAGTATTTCTTGTTTATCATCCAGCGCAAGTTTAACAGCCATTGATTTGGGATACCCCGAAACCGCATCTACGAACCAATCAATATCTTAACGCTTGAGCGTATGGGTTAGAGTTTTAATAAATAACTATTTGTAAAACTATTGGTGACTTACACAAAATAATCGATCATCCCATACACTCCCTAATTGCAATCCCATCTCATAGGGCAAGACGTTAATCGTAGCGCCACTGTCTACTAAACCAACTGTTTTAACTATGCGATCGCCTTGCTGTAATGTCAGTGGAACTCTTGGAAGGCTATCAAGTTCGTTTTGATTTGGGCTACTGTTGGAGTACTTGAATCTCATAAGTTATTGATGAGTTGTGTCTGTTTGTTTGAGAGCTTCCATTAAAATTGCACCAGCACCAAACATATCGTAAGGGGTTGGCAGGTCATAGGTTTTAAATGGTTCGATTGGTGCAATATCTTCAGCAATATCTAAATCTTCTACAAGAACACGAATTAGTTTGAGCTTTTCGATCGCAGTAAGTCGTCGTGCTGCTGGAATTACTTCGGCTAATGTCATGTTAATGTCTCCATAATCTGAGATCTTGTACTTCTAGCTTACTCGATCAAATGCGATCGCCCCCATCAATCAAATCACCAAACAGCGATCGCCTATTCTCTAAAAATTTAAGTAAGGCGATCGTCCGATCAATCAAATTACTCAGGATAAACTTATGCTGACTGCTGAGTTTTGTTGTTTTCTATAT
>Ga0209972_10000881_pt1 | contig 28895 bp, 50 predicted proteins | sample NOAtaG_7_FD_187302 | JGI IMG/M metagenome (GOLD analysis project Ga0209972, IMG submission 187302) | Freshwater lake microbial communities from Lake Erie, under a cyanobacterial bloom - NOAA_Erie_Diel1S_2200h metaG (SPAdes) (version 2) | ecosystem: Environmental > Aquatic > Freshwater > Lake ...
CACAAACAAGCCTATTGCACGCAATTGTAACGATTTGGTAACGTCTATTGGATTGAGAGATAGAGAGTATATGCTAGATATATCAAGCCCGACTATGTAAGAGAAAGGACAAGTATGGGGTTAGATATGTATTTATCAGCGCGTAAGTATATACCTCGTAAAGGGGGATATGACTTAGGTGGTAAGGCACAATACCCGAACGATACTGAACTATTTAACAAGGTTATTGACGTGTTAGGTGTTCAGGACATTGTTGAGGTTGATGGCTTTGCTGGTATAGAAGTAAGTATCCCTGCTATCTATTGGCGCAAGGTTAATAGTGTGCATGGTTGGTTCGTTCGTAATGTTCAAGGTGGTAAGGATAACTGCGAGCAATATAGCGTTAGCCGTATCCAACTAGAGGAGTTACGCGACCTTTGTAAAAAGGTATTAGACACCAAAGACGCTAAGTGGTTAGAACCAACAGCAGGGTTCTTCTTTGGTAACACCGAGATAAATGAGTGGTATTTCGGAGATATACAACAAACCTATGACGACATAACAAGACTATTAGAGAATAGTGTTGATGACGGCATGACCACTTATATCTACCAATCTAGTTGGTAACAATTAGATAACAATTTATCTTGCCCTATTGACAACTTCCCCAGATATAGGGCAAGGTAATTACATCTACCCGAAAGGACGCAATATGTTATTAGAGGAACGCAAGCACAGGTTCGATGAAATCTGTACGGCAGTTAGTCTTATGGACTTAGACAACGAGGATTCTCTTGTCTTACCAAACAGACTAAAAGGCTTTTCAGATATAAACCTACGAGACGCACTACTTTGTCAAGCAGGTCGTATTGGTGACAAAGATGAGTGGTCTAACAAATTGGCTATGTCAATTATACAGACAGCCTCTCTTTATGAGGGAGACGCTGAGGAAGCACAAAAAAATGCTGGTGACGACATCATCAACGCTTTATGTGTAACAGCCTTATTATGTGTAGTTGCAGACCAAAAGGTTGAAGCAATCAAATGTTTAATGAATATCATTATGGCTAACGAGGTATTCGAGTGTGGAATACCACGCATGGCAGTAATGGTAATAGGCTCATTACTATCAGGTATGCCAAGTGAACTACTGGCAGAGGGATTAAAGGGCAACGCAGAACTAACACCTTACTCAATACTAGAAAGGGAATACAATGACGACCAAGCCAATGACAATGACAACTGACCAACACAGGAACGTGGTTGCTATGTTCTTCGGTAATGTTATTGACAATGTCAAGACACATGAATACTGGAAGAAAACAGATGCAGTAGAACTGTTAATCGGGGCTATAGAGGAAGTACAAAAAATGAGTCCTGAACAATGGGCTTTACTACGCAAAGACTTACAAGATAGATATGTAGGTCGCTGATGAGCCAGCATATATTCAAGAACGGACAATCCTATTATCTAGCAGAAATTAGTCCACAAGGACAATTAACGCTAAAGGTAAAGGAGTTCGGGTGGTCAGATACTTGGTCACTACCTCTAGATACATGCGACCACTTAGGTCGTACCCACGATGAACTGTTAGTTAGTTCATGCAATTGCACTAACTGCGATTGCTAATAAGCCTATCTAAACAATAGGGTAGATACAACAAGGCTGGTAATCATACCGACTGCCAGCCTTGTTACACAACTATTAAAAGGAGCAAGTAAATGACAGTAGTAAAAGACGAACCCTTGGTATGGGTAAGACCATTAAACGATTGGTTTAACATAGAAAAGGATAGTTATCGTTATATGAATGGCTTTGACATGGGCATAAATATAACAAATACCTTTTCTATTGGTTTTGACGCAAGTTTAGGTGTAACACAAAAACCAGAAAAATGGTTTGGGGTTGATATCAATGCAAAGAAGTATGGTAGTTGGATAAACTTACATGTAGAGGTAACACTATTCAAGGTAGAAATAGCAGTTGATTTATATAGTGCTTGGTAATCAAGCTTGTTATTTAATTGTGCTTCACAGGTCGGTTAACGCTGGCTTGTGGGGCATTTTGTTTGTGTTGACCCACCCTTATATTTAATATACCCACCCTTTAATGAAGCCCTTTGGGCTGCTGATTTTGGCAAGCGCAGCTTGCCAACACAAACATTGCGCTTTATAACGATTCTATAACAATTCTGCCAACTCTATTGAAAAGAGAGAGCACCTATGGTAATGAGAGAGGAGAGAGTAGCCCACTAACTATCCTATTATCGGCTACTGTCAGCCCTGATAGCGAGTCCGTAGGACTACGCCCAGATTTTTGACATACTGTCAGGCTAGATATAGTGATAACAGCAGGTCTGCAACAATAACAGGATAGAGATATAGACTCTCCCTCTATATAAGACTAATAAGGCTGATTCAGTAATCCCCCGACTTGGAGCGTAACAATCGTTATGTAATTGTGACCTTTCAAGGCTTCCCCCGACTTGAGTTATTAGAAGTTATCCACTACGCTCGAACTATCATGGGACAAGCCATGACCAAGCAAAGGACAAAGCATGAGCATAGGTATCTATGTAGAAAGTAAAGAGACAGATAGTCTAGTTAATCAGACCTTGATTACCCCGACTCCAACAGAAGTAAAGATATTCGCCCGACAATTAGATTTATCTAATCCACAAGGTCGCTATCTATGGCAGATAACAACTCAGTTAGATATGCCTGAAAGTGTAGTGACTAAAAGCCCTATTGCAGTTATCTTGACCGATAGGGATATAGAAGCCTTATCAAGAAACAATGTATCTACTCTAGGTGTCAAGGCTATTAGAGCCAACGAGACTCATGGAACAGTATTAGGACTATCACAACCACACGATAAGTTAGTCCAAGAATTAGTAGATAGATTAAAGTCAGCCGACGAGACTCTTAACAATCTAGTTACTGACAATCGTAGAAACAATCCTATTGTCCTTAGACCTATTCCTTATGAACAGGAAGTAACTAATAGGGTAGTTAATGTAGATATACAAGCCCCAGAAAAACAGCATAGTTACTCTATGGAAATGGCAACGATTCCAGATATGAAATGGAGTCGAGATTACATTACTCGTAAGTTAGTTAATAACCTTACCGAGTTTGAGGTATATGACAATGCCATGCGTAACCATGAAAATATCCTATTAGAGGGACATGCAGGGTCAGGTAAGACAATGTCAGTATTGGCATACGCAAGTGCCAGAGGACATAGATATTACAATGTCTCATCTCATATTGGATTAGAAGCAAGCCAACTATTCGGTAAATGGATTCCAACCCCAGACGGACACTTCCGTTGGCAAGACGGCGCAGTAACCGAGTTAGTTCGTAATGGTGGCGTATTATTACTGAACGAAGTTAATTTTATGCCAGAACGAGTAACTACAGTATTGTTCGGACTACTAGACGCTAGACGAGAAATACAACTCATGGATAATAACGGCGAAGTTATCAAGGCTCATAATGAGTTATTAGTAATCGCTGATATGAACCCTAACTATCGTGGTACTCGACCAATGAACCAAGCATGGAAAGATAGATTCCACCATATAATCGAGTTCCCTTATGACAAGGCTATTGAAACCAAGTTAGTTAAAAGCCCTGCTCTTATCAACCTTGCTAATCAACTTCGAGATGAGTTTGATAAGGAAGCAATCGAAACTCCAATATCAACTCGTAAGTTAGTATCGTTCATTAACAATGCTAATAACTTAGGACTTGATTACGCAACCTATTGTTTCGTAAATGGATTTGCTGAACATGAACGCCAAGCAGTTAAGTTAGTTATGGAAACTCACAAAGCCAATCTTGTTACTGACCTAGCACCTGCAACTAACAAGGTTGTTACTGAAAGTGAAGTGAACCTATAATGTCAGCCTTGACAGATAAAGTATTAAGAAATTGGCATGACGACGGCTATGGAAGTAAGCACAACTACTTCTATAGAAATGCAGACTTATTAGATAGTGATGTCATAGATGAGGATACAGTAAAGTTATTCTTAGTAGAAATAACTAATGACTTTACTAAGATACTTGAAACTCCTATTAGACATATATCTCTTTGGTCAGTAGAAAATGTCAGAGACAATGCCTACGGAACATTATTAGAAGTTGATTACACCAACTTAATGTCTGATGATTACAAGGCTAATACTATGAAAGTATTATCAGAGATGATAAACAGGCTTGATAGTATTCATAACGAAGTTCAGGAATTAAATTGGAAAGATGAACAAGACCGAGAAATTAAAATGCAAGAGTTCAGACAATTCCAATCTGATACTACTTCCAAAATAGATTCATTAACAGCCGTATATGCTAAGGCTGATAGTGTGCTATCTAGTGAGACGATAGATGTCAAGGTAGTTAATGAACCTGATAAACCTAATCCAGCATGGACAGACGGCAAGATTATCAGCCTTAATAAAGCCGTACTTGATGATATTACCAATCTTACTGACGAAGCATTAACAGTATTAAATGGTATTAACTATCATGAGTTAGCCCATATCTTATTCTCACCTAGAGTAAATACAAAGTTTGCTAAATGGGTAATGGAAAAGCAATACCTAGCAACTTGTCAGTTATTAGAGGACATAAGAATAGAAACTAAACTGATAGCCATGTATCCAAGTACCAAGCCTTTTATTGAATCAACCTTTTATCGCCATGTGTTAAACACTAATGGGCTTGTTAGTCTTAGACCAGAATTGTTTGCCAGAGTCTATGGTGCTAAATATATCAGCCTTGATATTCGTCAAGAAATTGTTAATCAACACAAACAAGTATTGACAGCAGAAGTAATGCAGGATATTGCCAACCTTGTTAATGAATATCGCTTGTTATCTTACCCACGCGATTATCAAAAGGGTATGGATATTATCGAGAAGTTCAGTAAATATGTAGCACTACCTCAAGGTAACGCCCAAAAGGAAGCAGTAGGGTGCAGTAATCAACCTTTCAATGGTAAGGGTCGCCCAATAGGTCAAAAGGAACAAGATTACGCAACTCCAACAGGCGAAAGTGACGAATTACAATTACCAACAGAAAGCGACAATACTGATACTGATAATGGTAATAGTCCTGATAACAATACTGATAGTGACTCCAATAACAATACTGATAGTAATGAACAACGCAATAAGACTAAGAACTCTAAGTTAAGTGATAACGCTATTAGTGAAATAAATAAGCGCATGAGTGAATTAGTATCTAATAGTGATGTCAAACAAAAGAATAAGGATATTCGTAAGTCTATTGCTAATGAGGATAGCGTTAGGAATCCATTACGCAAAGCAAACCACTACAAAGCACTTCCAAACACCTCTTACTCATCTATGGCAACTAAGTTCGGTAATGAATTAGAACGACTCAGAACAGACTTAGACCCAATGTGGGAACAAGAAACTCCAAGTGGCAGATTAAATATCCAACGAGCCATGAAGCGTGATATTAACAGCCTTGATACTTTATTCGATAAATGGAGTGAGGGTTCAGACGCATGTGATATTGAAGCAGTAATCCTATTAGATAACTCAGGTTCAATGATGAACTCCATGCAAGAAGTATGCCAAGCAACATGGGCTATGAAGCGTGGTATCGAGAAAATACAGGGTGATGTAACAGTATTAACTTTCAATGGAACTGCTAGAAAATTATACGAGAAGCATGAAAAGGCTACCAATGCCTTTCGTGCAGTAGAATCTAGTGGTTGCACCGACCCTACTGAGGCTCTTAGATTAGCCGAGCAGATATTAGTTAAAAGTAAAAGACAAACAAGATTGTTACTTGTAGTTACTGACGGCTATTGGTCAAACGATACTACTTGTAACTTAACAATACAAAGCATGAACGACTCAGGAGTTATATCAAGCCTTGTATATTATGGTCAAACAGAATATATCCAAAATAGAATAAGACTTGCAAAGCATGACGCTAAAGAGGAAAGGGAGTTGCAGAAGTTCGTTAAGCACAACTGCACTCTATTCAATGCAGTTGATACTCCAAAAGACTTGTTAAAAGTAGCAACTATGATTGTAAAAGAACGAATAAAAGAAGTATCTAGGGCTTCCTAGATAACCAAGCCCCTGATTATCGGTTGGAGTTACTTGTCCTTTCGCCAGCCGATAGTCAGGCTCTAAAAGTTAGGGAAGGAAAACAAATGATAAGTAGTTTATTTATGGTTGCAACTTTCATGATAATAATAGGTTCATTATTAGTCTTGATATTCGATAGAGATGAAAAGACTAAATACATATCAAGGGAACACCAAGATTTCATGCGCTTCTACAGAGCCATGAAAAGAATACAAGAAGCCGATAACAAGGCTATTAAAAGAAAGGGAAAGAAATAAATGGATACTCCAACACAAACAACACAAACTTTTGCCAGCGCAGATGACCCTTTTGATTCAGGGGTGTTTAAGCCTATTATTATTATCGACCAATACTCAGCCATGTATGTTTATTACAAAGCATTAAGCGATAGATATGAAATAAGCCATGAGGTTGAATATATGAACTACCAAGAACCAGAGTGGTATGAAAACTTGACAGAACAAGAAGCAGAAGCAAAGATAGTAGAACTACAAAACCACAGCGTAGCAAGAGACAGCGAGTTGTTACACCAAGAGATAAAGAGATAAGAGAGATAAAAATAATGAGAGTAAAAGAACTAAGAGAGCAATTAAATAAATATAAAGATGATGATGAGATTATCGTATCGCTTCATCATAAAAGTGATTATCAGTTACATGACCAAGAATTATCAGAGCAAGTATGGAGTGAAGTATGCGAAAAGGCTGATAATCAAGGCTATGACCAACTATTAACTAATCTAATTGCTGATGATGTGGATAGTCATGCCTAATTATGAAGTTAATGCAGAGCAGACTCACTACTACACAATAAAAGTAGAAGCCAAAGACACAGAGGAAGCGTTTGAGAAAGCATGTGCAACCCCTGTTGATAAATGGGTAGAGAGACAAAGCCCAGACTTATATGTATATAGAGATGAAGATGATATTAAGGAGATTCAATAATGTACGAAGCACCATTAGTTGATTTAGTAATTCAAGACGGGTGGCTATCACTCTATATTGACAGTATTTTAGAGTTTGATGTGTCATGGTTCGGCGCATTACTAATAGCAGGAACAGTAATGGTAGTCTATTGGATAAAGAGACGCAGAAAGCATAAATAAATGACCACGATAATAGGGTTGCAGAAAACAGACCATTGTTTGCTAATAGCAGACTCTCGTACAACCGACGATGGTGGTCGTACCTATTCTCACCCTATTGTTAGTAAGATTACCAAAAGAGGTAAGTATCTAATCGCAGGTTCAGGATTAACTCAGCCATGCGATATTGTCCAGCATGTTTGGAAACCACCAGCGATACCTACTAATGCTAAGAAAGATTTATACCACTTTGTTATATCAGAAGTAGTGCCCTCGATTAGAGAAGCGTTAAATGCTAATGGTTATATTCCAGATAAAGAGAATAGTAACGAGCCAGATTTCTTATTCTTAATAGCAATTCAAGGAACTATCTTTGAGTTAGACGATTCTCTATCAGTAATGATGAGAGATGACGGCTTATATGGAATAGGTAGTGGTTCGCCGTATGCAATAGGCGCATTACAAGCAGGGGCGACATGGAGAAAAGCGATGCAGATTGCATGTAAGAATAATGTTTTTAGTGCACCACCTTTTATTACACACACACAGAGGAGATAATAATGTTCTATTGGGGCGATTACTTAGCCGTAGTATTACTCGTAGGAGTAGCAAGTTTCTTAGCAGGGTGGACAGCCTATGGGTTGGCAGAGCATAAAGATAAAAAAAAAGTAAAACAACAGGACATTGATTCTTATATAGATTCCGTATGGAGAGAGTATAAAGGTAGATACGATAGAAATGAAAAAAAACATAAAAGCAGAGGCATAGATATGAACCTTTATTATATTTTAATGGGATTAGGATTATCTTTATCTTTTAGTTTTATATTTTGGGCAATAAGTAGCAGATGAAAACCAAACTAGAAGCAAGATATGTAAGACTTAAAACCTGTAAGAAATGTGGGGATACCCAAGTGTTTAGAAAGCCTAGCGCTCCATTATTAGAGTTAGATTATCAAGGAGAGATAACAAAATGGAGAGAGATAGTTGTCTCTCGCTACATGCAGTACCACAAGTGTAATGTTTGAAAATAGTCCAAGAATTAACGACGACAATAACCTAGTACCTGAAAACACAGTTGTAATAGTACCTAAGATTGGTATTACCAAAGAGAGTATTAGCAATGTTATTGAATCTCTCAAGGGCGAAAAGAAAAGAGACTTCTTTGTTGAAGCCTCATACTTCTGTTTACCTATGATGATTGCCAACCAATACGGTTTTATTATCAAAAGCACAAGTAATCTAACAATAAAATGGGACGGAAAGAAGCCTTTAACCTTTATTGAAGAAGATGAGCTTCCAGGTGGTTTGCATGTATCAAACAGCCCTCAAAGCAATGTTATTAACTTTAGAATACCTTTCATGTTGAGAACACCACCTTTAGTTAATCTTATGGTCTTAGCCCCACCTAACTTTATGTTACCCACAGGGATAACAGTATTAAATGGAGTTGTAGAGACAGATAACTTACAGTTTGATTTCACCTTGAACTTGATGATAAATAAACCAATGACAGTAGAGATTCCCAAAGGCACTCCGATAACAGCGTTGATTCCAATACCAAGAGGCTTTGCAGATAGTTTTGAATTAAAACATGCTGATGAACTATATGATGACAAGGTTATTAACTTTGAGAAACTAAGTCATGGGCAATGGGAACACATACGAGATACAATAGATAAACAACACTATGCAGAAACAGGGCAAAGAGGTAGAAGATACTTCAAAGGGATAGACGCTTGGAACAATCCCTTTAGATTCTTTCATCAAAAATAAGTAAAGCCCCCTAATCTTAACGATTAAGGGGCTTCTTTAGTTTATATTACTTTGGAATCTCACAAAAATCAGTAGAGCAATACTTCTCACCAATAGCGTCGGCTGCCATTCCTGCGTACACATCTGTAAAGTCAATTGGCAATAACTCGTATTTATACTTTTCGTATTCATCTTTAGTTATCTGTGTGTATGGCATTTGTGGGTAAGTCTCGTTCCCCATAGGTAAAAAGGAAACGGTTTTGAGTTGCCCATCAAACATATGCAGAACTGTGCCTACGGCATCTTTTTCTTTATCTTTGTTAAAGGATACTGTTACTGATACTGAGTTGTCTGACCAATGTCTTTGAGCCATCGCTGCGAGTGATACTTTCTCATAGATTGAAACATCTTTTTCAGAACGAGAGGCGCTTGATTCAACTGGGAAGAACACAACTGAAGTTGTCTTTGCTGATTCACTAGCAGGCTCTACCCTGTAATTAGCAAACCTAAAGAGAGGTAACATCGGGTCTTCATTAGCAAATCTAATAGAGCGTAAGAAGTATTGACCACCTGGAGTCCAATGAACCCCTGGTGATTCTCCTGCAAGGATTGATACTGTGCCTGATGGTTTTACTGTTGTTAATTTTATCGATTCTCTAATACCAAACCATTCAGAATACACATGGTCATAGTATTGAACTGTTGAGTAGCCTGACTCCATCCACTCACGCAATACTGGTAAGCCGACTCTGTCAGCGAAGTTAGCAATACCTGAAATAGAAGTACCAATGCGACGATTGCGTTGCATGATTGCGTTAGTTTCTTCCCAATGAGTAGGGATAAGCGTAACTGTCTTGGCGTATAAGAAAGCAAACTTCAATGTTCTCTTGAAATCTTCTAGGCTGTCATGTCTGTTTAAGTATGTTTCAACGAGAGTACAGCACTCGAATGACTCAAGTGATTGTTCTGCGCATGGGTTATATCCGGCTGCGCGATGGTCTTTGTTATTAGGTGGGTCAATAAGTCGCCCATACTTACGGGTTACATCCATCCATATAACACCTGGCTCACCATTTAATGCAATGCCGTCGATAATAGTAGATAGGTCATCGCCAACAGATACTTCAACAGAGTTGTTAGACATCCAAGCCCAACCCGGATTCTTTGTATCGTATGAGTTTCTTTGTGGATATACTTCTGGGTTCTTTAGATTAAGGAAGTCTTTATCATCCAAGCGACCAAGCAATAGTTCAGCAGAACGTCGTACATTTCCTGATACAACACAAACTCCAATTAGATTACCAATGTCTGCAATATCAACTCTAGTTAGTTTAGAGCCTGCACGATTAGCGAATATTACCGAGATTAAGTTATGTAAACGCATTAACGGTTCGGGCCCAGCTGCTGTGCCTCCAAAGGTTTTGATGGGTGCGCCTGCTGGTCTTATTTGAGAATAGTCAAATGTTAGTTTAGATTGCTCTGGTTTTAAGTAAGAATTGATTAGTGCGCTAGTTGAATCAACCCATCCTTCTCTAGTATCTGGGATGACGTATGTTTCTTCGTCTTTTGGTTCATAGATGGTGAAGTCTTTGTCAGCACCTTTATCATCAAATCCAACTCCCACGCCAAGCATGGATGCTTCCATTAAAAACGCAAATGGTTTAGCAGGGTCTAGTTTAGTCATAGAGGCAGTAGAAACAAATGAACAGTTCTGCAATGCAGCGGAGTTATGTTGTTCATTAACTATGGGAGTTCCCATTACCCAAAGCCCACGACCCGGTGGAGTCCACTTTAAGTTAAATAATCTATCGAACGCTTCTTTAGCAGAAGCCTGACCTTTGGAATCATTCCATGGAAGTCTGCTGGTTTTACACCAATCCTTTTGAATTGAGTACATACCATTGATTACTCTTTCGCATACATCAACCCATGTCTCTTTAGTTCCATCAGCCTTTAATCTGGAGTAAGTTCTAAGAAAAGTTATTTCCCCAACTGAGTTACCACCTGCATCTTGATAACCCCAAGGTACTTTTTTATCTTTGTAACCTGCTACAAAATCTTCTGCTAATTTGAACGAAAAAGCCATCTATCTCTCCTAAAAATAAAAGTACCATTGTGGTAAGTGTGGGGGAATAACCAATCTTACAGAGTCTTAACTTAGTGCACAACCCTTGCTAGCGCCACTTTAGAGAGTGGTGTGTTTCATATACTTGTAAGGCTTATTATAATGATAACTTTATTCTTCGATTGCGCCTTTAATTATTTGATTGGTTGTGTTGGCATCGAATCCGCCATTAGGCATTTCTCTTAATGCTTGTGCTTTATCACCAAAAATAGAAGACAATACACCTGCACCTGCGGCTCTTCCTTCTACTGATAACTTAATAAAGGATGACGAATCATCTAATTCTTTAACTGTCTTTAACAGTTTGAATAGTCTGTCTATCTCTTGGGAAACATTAGGGTCTGGGTATCCACCGTTAATTTCTTCAGAAAAACGAGCAAAAGCCACTCTTTGACCCTGCATTTCTACTATTGCATTGATTAAAGCCTTTAATTGGTCTTTAGTTTTAACTTCAACAGGTAAGTTAAAAGCACATTGGTTCTGCGGCTTGAAGGCCGGGCAATTGGCTGCAACAAAACAGGTATCACACATTCTTAACGAACCTTGGTTAGATTTAACTACTGGAACATCTTTTATTACATCATTTCCATCTTCATCTTGTTCAATTACGGTCTTAAATTCGTAACCAAAGACGGGTAAATTGGTCATTTCAGTTGGATTTCTGCGTTCAAGTTTCCGCATCGGAGTACCCTTATTATCACTATCTGGTGGGTACATTTCCACATTAGAACCGAATACTATTTCCTCACTATTATCATTATAAGAAGAATCATCTGGCTTATTGTGAATCATATTTAATCTAAACTCCAATTGTTGGTATGACCACAAAGCCAACTTACTAATCTCTTTTAGGTCGTCTGTAATAATCTTATCGAAGTCTAAGCCTGCTTTCTCATAGACGTGGCGATATCTTGAACGCGCTTGTTCCTTCATTCTTTTTGGGTATCTAACTAATTTAGTACCGTCCCAAACGATTGTTTCCCCATTCATCATTGGCGATAGCCATGACATAGTGCTGGCTGTTTCCAAGGTAACTTGGCGTAGGTTATCAGGCTTAGCGCACGCTAAAGCATGGAATCTAGTCTCTTGATTGAAGGATATCGACTTAGTCAAAGCGGCTAAGTAATGGTGGTTTTCTATATCCTCACCAGTTATGGCAACATTTAGATAGTTGTCTGCTAGTTTTCTTAATCCATTTGTGCCAGTGGAGTCATCCCATACAACCCAGAACTTACCTTCAGGAACTTGAGACCAACAAGTTTTTCTTTGTTGGTCTACGAAATCAGTCGTTAATAGTGGGTGGTCAAACTCGGTAAAACTATCAATACGGTCGATATTATTAGCTACAAAGGTCTCATAATCAGCTGCAAATTGCTCTAGCTCAGCTGAGCTCAGCTGCAGTCCCTTTGGAACGCCTGCATGTAGATGTATCCTCATACTATTATCAAAGTATGTTGAGAATAGGTAATCTTTGTTTTTAGGAAGCCCTCTTTTAACTAATCTCCAATAACTAACCCCTACTTCTAAAACCCCTGCTTCTTCGAGGATGGTTCTATTACTGGGAACATCGGCTCCTAGGTAAATAATTTTCATTTAACCCGTTTGTCTTCAAAGTACATCTCGTTTTGTTTATCAATTTCTGCTTGTATATCAGCCCAACGTCTTACGCCTTGTGCCATATCTGGTCTAAATTCAGGTCGTATGTACTGTGGGTGTAGAAACAATAAAGTTTCAATGCCTTCTTCTAATAAATCTTTTGCTAACTCAGTGTCTGAAGTAACTACAAAATCAACTTTACCCTGTGACCTGGCGTAGTCTACCTGTCGTTTTAAAAGGCTTCTTCCATATTCTTTTTGAACATACTCTTTATCAATTAGATTATCAACTTTGCTTATTTTATTACTGACTAGCCAGTTCTCGGCTTCAGCTTTATCTTCACATAAAATAAATACTCTATGAAATTCATTCAAACAACGGTAAAGGGCAACACCAGAAACTATAGGTTTTTTCTTGATGCGTAAAACATCGTCTAAGGTTATTAGTATCGCCATTGTGCTCCGTATTTATATCTGTTACTTTCGAGTAACAGCCCTGCGTATCAATAGACTAGCATCAGGTAGTTCTGCGCCGTAGGTTTGAGCCTCAAATTCTCTGCGTGTTTTGCTAGAAATATCTTTTAATGCTTTTAATGCTTGTACTATTCCAGATGACTTACCGACTTGCCAACGATAATTAGCGTAGTCAGCGTATCCTAATCCTTCTGGACTAAAGGCGTAGTTTCTACCTTTATGTATATCTTCAAACAAAGCAGAACCTTGGTCTACAGCCAACCTTAAAGTTGCTTCTGCGTTTAATCTTGCGGCATCAGATTTAGCACCACTTGCTTGAGTCAAGGCTTGTTCGTATCTTGTTAATATTTCTAAAGCCATGCTTTTATCTCTTTGTGCTTTATTTATCCATACCTTGTCTGGGTTCACTGTCTCTATGACTGGGTCAACTGTCCAATCATCTGCAGTCAATGAATAGGCTGCGTAGGGTTTAATCTTCTTAATATCAGCAATAACATTTACATAAAATGTTAATTCAAATGAATCTAAAAACTTGTTAGTAAAGGGATGCAGCTCATTTCTAAACCCTTCGTTTAGCATAGAAGCTATTTCTTTGTCGCTAAATCTAACGTAGTTTTGATTAGAACTACGGAATATTACATAGTCAATGCCTATAAGACAATCTAAATCAGCGGGTTCTCTAGCTGCAGCCCAGCTAAACGATACCCCTGAACCAGCTAGCCAAACATTGGACCAGCTCTCGGCATCTTGATAATTTTTGTTTAAATGCGTGAAAAGAATCGATAATATTGCATCTCTAACAGATGATATTAACTTCTTGTTTCTAAATAGACGAGGGTCTAACCCTGGCTCTGGGGTGCTGAAATAGGAGGTTTCAGAAGGCTCAGCTTTTACTGATGAAGCCTGGGATAACAATGCTTGATAATAATCCACTACGACTCCTTTTCTTCTTTATTAAACGCAATATTATATGGCTTTGTTCTTTCTTGATTATCCACTTTTAATGGGGCCATATAACCACAGCTGATGTGTGAGGCTATAAATCGGTTAGCCATTAACCATAATTCTTCTTCATGACCGTCAGCATCGACGTGAAAGGACGCCTCACATGTACAGTTCATTTCAAAGAACACGGGCGCTCTCTATTCTTGTTTAAGCCTTGCTACTACTCTTTCGGACAACTCGTCTTGAGCTATTGCTTCTGATAAATCCCTACAAGCCTGTCTAATATCAGCTCTTGTAGCATCTCTAACAACCAAAAACGCAGATGTTAGGTCTGTTGTAGCTCTAAACGAACCATCCAGCTCTTTAATAATTATAAACGCAGTCTCGGCATCTGGCTGTTCTTGTGCTTCTATCATGCCACCTTCACTCATTTATTCAATCCTTTCGATTCATTGAACTTATGCATGTTAAATGATTTGACTGGGCAGAAATCGCAAAGGTATACCTTTGGACCTTTAGCCTCTGCTCTACCTAAACCTAATTCACGGCGCTCTTTATCTGTTCCTGGCTTAAGTCTTTTCTTTTCTGACTTGTAGTCTGGGCATTGACCTTGTGGTCTGTTGTGCTCTTTGTAACACTTCATTGCATCTTCGTGGAATGTCATCTTTACGTCATAAAAATTAGTTCCAAATACGTCTAATCCTGTTGAACCTACGTTAATTTGTTTAATAATTTCTTCACGAATTTTAGGAACAACCCAATAACGAAGTGGGAATTTAAGTAAATTACCTATGTGAGGTTGAGGGCGTTGATGTTTTTCTACAGATATGTTTAATAATAAGTCGTCAGAAGGACGGCCTTCATAATCTGGAAGTTCTTCAATAGTTTTACAAGTGCGACAGACTAATAATCTTATTTGGGACTCATCTGTGGGTTTAGCGGTTTCCCCAAGAATAGGTATATCTGCCATATAATGCTCCTAATAGTAGTACGGTTTATATTACCAGATGTAGGTAATACTGCTTATCTACGACTTCTTGACGCTCCTGCTACATCTGCTTTCATGCTTTGTAGCTTCTTTTCATTTGATGTGCATGTTGGGCAAGTTGGTTCATCTTTAAAAGTACTAACGTTTGAACATCCTGCTCCAGCACATGGACCAGGCTGTCCACTTGGGTAACCTTTTGCAGATGCTTGTTTATGATATGCGGCTCTAGCGGATTCTCTTTCTGCACCACTTGAAGCTAAAAATTTACCATAATGTTTTTCTAATTCTTGTCCAACGCGTTTTGTTGGTTTTGGATAATCTTCTGTTTTTGGAGCATCTGGATTAAAACCTCTTGGTGCGCCTTTATATTTTTCAACTTTATGAACCATTAAGTTACGTTCTTTATATGGCTCCATTTGTTTTGCCATATTTTCACGATAGTTCATTTGAGCAAGTTCAGATTGTGCTTTGCGTACTATCTTACGTCCTGTACCACTTTTAACAGGTACGGAGTCTGTTGGTGCAAAGACTTTAACTTTTTTCATTACTTGCCTTTCTTAACACTATATAAACCTTGTGAACCTATTTCTACAACTTTTCCTGATTGATAAGCATCTTTAAAAGTATCAATATCTTTATTTGTAGATTTATACTTTCTAGTTTCTACTTTTGATTTATCAGCAGGATTAGATTTAGGCATTTACGCGCCTGGGTTTACTTTTGCTGCTTCTTCTGAGTTGATAAATCCATAATTCATATATGGATGTAAGCCTGCACGGTTTTGTACAACCTTTTGGTCACCCATGCCTGCGGCTACAGTTGTGTTTGGACGGCGCTTACGGTATTTACCATCTGTTGCGCCTTCGTTTAATTCTGCGTTTTCTGAACGTACTTTACGAACGGTCATTAGTCATCCTACCTTTTACTAGTTTTGCCTTACTGTGCCTTGAACAGGAAGGGCAAAGTTCATTAAGCAATGATTGATATGGGTCAAGGGTATAACCACAATCCTTGCAGTGCTTAGAACCATTATATTTGGTTTTTAACTCTTGTTGGGTGCTGAAGCGTACGTCAGTTCCACCAACCGTACCTTCTCCGGTTGAGTCTGTGAATAATCCTGGGTCTTGTGTCATTAAGTGTGCTTCTCCTCATACCAATCTGAGTACTCAGAAGGCGTATGTTTGTTCATATCGCTAGGAGGCTTTGGGTTAAAATCTTTGCCTGTTACTCTTTTGGCGGTTTTGTAATTAAACACATCATCACTGTTACTTTGTCCAACTTTAAAGTCTTTGTTATTACGTCCCATTTATATACTTTTTCCTAACGCATTTCGGCTTGTAGACTCTTGGGTAGTTGGTTCGCCTGAGAAATCTTTACGTTGAACGCTTCTGCCTGTCAACTCCACAATATCCTTTATGCCTACTTCTGTTGTGACATACCCATACTTATCTGGGAATAGTTCAATCTGAGGTAAGTTTGGACGAACATACTCTTGCACTTCTTCGCTAGTCATTGACCCAACAGCAATTGCTTGTGTCATTAAACGTTCTTGATTGCTTGCAAAAGGTCCAATATAAGCTTGAGGTGGGAACGCTGCTTCTTCTGGAGTTATCCAAGGTTTACGGGAATAAACACCGTCTGCATATTTACCTGCCACTTATTGCCATTGAGGTCTCATACGTGCAAATTGGTCTACACGTCGTTGATTAATTTCAGCAGGAGATGTGCTCTTAATATTAGCTTTACCATCATTAACTAAATGTGGAGTAGGAACAATAGTTGTTGCCTCTGTGTTACGTTTAGCACGCATAACGTTTCCGTCTTTAACTGCTTTCATTTGTCTTTTAATTCCGCGGTCTGCTTCTAACCCACCTGGATAATAATAATCTGATGGGTCAATTCTTTCACCACGATGAACGCCACGTTGATACGAGCGTTGTCCGACGCGACTCTTGAGCGAGTCCATAACTTTATCAGATGTACTTGAAGGACGTCCTCTGTCATCGCGTCGGGAACGAATAGTGCCTAAGTAACCATCTGGGTACTCTGCTTGTGGTTCACGACCTACGCCGATGCGTAGAAAATCAAGCTCAGAACGAGCAACAGGAACACCACCGCCACCGTAATTAGTGTATGTACCAGAAAGTCCCGAGGCGCCGAGACTTTGTATATTTTGATGGTTACCAGGCATAAAACAAGTTTATGCCTATTTAATTACTACTTAGCCCTAAACTCTTGGCCTGAATAAATAGCCCAACCATCCATGATGTGAACTGGTTCAATACTGAACTCACCTGTGGTTTTATACCAAACTAGGCCCATACCTTGTTGCCAATTTTCCCATTGTTGTACTGGTTTCTCATCCATATTGATTCCACCTTTATAAGACGGAACTGCCCCATCTATACGACATAGGCATCCTGGACTAAACCCACCGTTTTGCTTTGGACCGTTCATTGTTGAATGTGTTTTATAAGCCAATTCAAATCTATGTGAATGACCAAACAGTGTTGTAACGTGTGGGTTTGCATTTATATATTTATATGCAGTAGAACCATTGCTTTGAGCTTTAGTTCCGTGAATGGCTATTAAATTTTCATTTAAATAAATATGACCTGCTGGATACCCACCTGCGTATTCAACTCTTAGTTCATCAAAAGCTAAAAGATGAGGCATGCTAATAACTGGAAATTCATCATCATTTACTCTGCGAACATTTCTTGCTGCTGGTGCCTTATCTCTTAAGTATCGTTCCATACGGCAATCATGGTTACCTTCTAAGTAAACAATTCTTGCGTGTGGAGAAGCTGCTCTTTGACCTGCAAAAAAAGCATGACCTGCGCGTAAGCTTTCATTTACAGAATTTTGCATTGATTCTTCTTGCATATATTTACCAAAATTAGGTAAGTCTAATGTGTCACCTAAATTAATAATATCGTCTACGCCATATTCTTCTTCTAATACAGCTGTAATTTGTAAAGCTACATCTATAGCTTTTGTATCGTGAAACGGGTCTAACTCTCCGTCATTAAATTTACGAAATCCTATTTGAGCATCTGGAAGAAGTACTGCTAACTTCCAATCTCCATCTTTTTTATTTTTTTGTTTTACTGGCTTTGATAATTTTGCTGCTGTTACGCGAGTTAAATCAACACCATCTTCTACTGGTGATTCTAATTGAGCTTTAATTACTGAAAATAAATCATCTAAATCTTTTGTTACTGACATTTACATTGACCTCCGATATGCATCCTAAATATGGTTACTTTGAATGGCAATTCCGCTGCTTTATTCATCACTTTAAATAACGTGTGTAAATTTACATCTTTTTTAGTTCTTGCTTGTTCTAGTAATTCTTGTACGCCTGGCGTTTGTTGGTTAATCCATCTGTTAACAACGCAACCTTCTGTTGGTGCGTTTACGAAATCTTTTAATACTTGTTCTAACATATTGTGCCTCTCCCATGGTTCGCCATGTAGTTTTAAATCTTATCACAAGATTACACCAATGTTATTTAGTATGCAAATAAGAAAACCCCGCGAGTTTTGCTCGCGGGGTTTAAACAGGGATGCCAGGCAGGTGGCAGATGCCCTATATATTCAATTAATTATTCGGTCATACCAGCGTTGAAGTTGGGACGAGAACGATTAACTGCTGAAGGAATAATGCGACCATTGCCTTGTGTATAACCAGCTTCTGGGCTTGTTCCTTTTGGCATCTTAACACTTACACCGTAACGTGCTCCTGAACGTTCACGTAGTTTATTAGTACGTGAAGGCTTTGGTTGCTTATATGGGTCTGTTCCACCCTTAGCGTTACCAGTTTTTTTCATAAGTTTTGTATGTTTTGACGGAGTAGCAGCTTTTGCAGCACCTTTTGAACCTACGTTGCCCATAGTTTCAAAATCACTAGCTTTAGCTGACTTCGATACGAAATCTTCCATTTACTACCTTCTCTTGGCCTAAGAGTTACTATTAACTACGGTAGTGCTTTATTGATTTTTACAAATGCTTAACTAGCAATAATTGAAAATACAATTGCAGAAATCTGTCCATCGTGGCTTTCAATTGACGCAAAACCAGGAACACAGACAAGGTCTAGTCCTCTTGGGGCTGCGTACCCACGGGCTATTGCAATGGCTTTAACGGCTTGATTTACGGCTCCCGCGCCTACAGCACGGACTTTACAGGTACGATTTTCATAGATACTGTGGGCTATTGCTGAGGCTACCGCTTGAGGGTTACTGCCGCTAGATACGCGCAGTATTTGTTCTTCTTTTTGTTCTTCAGACATATTGTTCCTTTAAGTGTTCCGGGTCTTAAAAGTATGTCAAAGAATTACTTTTTAATGGGGCTAAGCGAGCAGGTGTGTTTATCCCTTAAATTTTCATATTCTACAAGGCTATTTGCTTCTATTTTGCATCCACAAGGCAAGGTAGAAGTAATACGAACTGACACTAATCCTCCTCTCCATCTATAGGAGTTGGGGCAGTGGCTTTGCTACCACAGAATGTACACTCCATGTCTAAAAAGTACATTGAAATACCATCTCCATCAAACATGCAATTTACTTTAAATACAGTTGAACCGCAAACGCATACTGAAGTTGGGGTACCTCTTAAATCCATAGCGTTTTTGTAATCTGGGACTACTTCGCTAATTGGAATTGAGTTTAGTTTTTCTTCGTTATTTCCCATGGTATCGATTCTATTGTATATAGAAAGCTATCTGATGCTATAGAAGCAGCTACAGCTAGGTCCTCTACGTGGTATTTATGGTCTTCCGTTGGGTGGAATCTATTTACTGAAGCCGCAACAGTTCTTGTAAAAAACTGTACAAACTCTTCTACTGTCATATATGGGCTAAATATTAGTTTTACTTTTTTATCCATTTTGTTTCTCCCTGTATTTTGGGTCCTTTAAGTTACCTTGTATAGATTTTTCATAATCTACCGTTGCGTATCCAGAAGCTATACGAGCTAATGAGTAAGAATCGGCAGCATTGTCATCTGTTAATTCTACGCCCCACTTCTTAAACACTGCAAGTAGCATCTGGCTTTTCTTTACATCTTTTCCTTTTCCTGCTACATATTTCTTTAATGTAGTAGGAGGAATAATAAGTGGGAACATTCCATTATCAAATAAAACTAATTTAACAATAGCTCCCAACTCACCTAACATATGGGACATTTGAGAACCATAGGCGTAACCTTCTATAGCTGCGTCTAGCACTTTGTTTTTATCTGTAGTAACGCTATTTAAAGACTCAACAATAAACTCAGCAACGGCTACTAACCTAGTAATTCCCCCTCCCTCAAATTTTTTAACTACCGTTTTGTATTTTGTAGGGTCTTCTTTGGATATGTAGGTAATAGAAAATCCACCATAAGATTGGTCTATACCCATATAAACTGAATGACCCGAAGGTATTCCTGGGCCGTATGTTTTCATTAGAGGTTAAAGCTCTTCTTTCTTGTTTTGTATGAATCTCCAGCAGTGCGTCTAGTCAACTCTCTGCTTATTAAAGCTAAATCTTTATTAACGTTGTCATACATCATTGATACTAATTTTGTATAACTTGTACGTTTCATATGTTCAGCTTCTATTTCAACTATCTTTGGGTCTGTGGCTACCTTTAGCCTAGCTACCGTTATCTTTTCCGCATTACTTCCGGTTGTTAAAGATAGGGTAAGCAATCCCACCTCATAATCTAACTGTTTTTTTGTATTTAATTCATCAATTTCTGCACACGCTAGTTGAGTATTGATGAAAGCTAGATAAGAGGTTAAATGTGTAAATAACTCCATCAGTTCTTCTTCACCTAAACTTGTTACATCTGATGGAACTCTGGGGGTATCAATAAAAGTTTCTCTTTCTATTAAAAACCCTTGAGATTTAAGGGAATCTAAAGTTGTTGAACTCTCTTCAGATACTAATTTAGTTAGTGACATACTCGAACTCCTTACATTGTTTACATCCATCTATCCCTTTTAAATTACAAATAGGTGGAGTTTTGGTATCAACAGCAGTCACAATCATTTGAGCTGCGTCTAGTAACTCTGTAATACCAAAATCACTTTTAGGTATAATAAACTCTTTTACCTCTTGATTTAATTTAGACTCATAAATAATAACTGCTTCTTGAGGAGCATCTTCCATACCAATTAATTCCATAAGTTTCATATATAACTGGGCTTGTCTTTGATGGCTATAAAAGGGGGCGGTCATGGATTTCCAAATTTTCTCAAAATCCCCGTCGTATTTTACTAACAAGTCGGGGTCTTCCCATCTAACAGTTCCAATTCCTAACGATTTAATTTCTAATAGTAATGGGTCCCCAAATCCAACTAACCAACCATCGGAATGGCCACTAATTTTTAAAGGTTCGTAAGATAATGAAACTTCTCTATAAGTAAAAGGTCCAACACACTGTTCTTTTGCCTGACTATGTAATCCCCAAAAAAGTTCATTGCAATGACTACAAAGCCATGAACCAATAATTTTATCCATATCTTTAAACCACTCTTGCCACTTAGCATGTATTCTGTGGCCTTCTTCAAACATTAGTTCTCGTTTTAAGGGAGACCTAAAAGAAGAATCAGCTGGTGTATATCCTTGCAATTTATAATAAGAAGTTCTATGACACCAAAAGGGTTTAACCATATCTGATGGATGAAGTACATCTTGTCTTCTATCAGTATTCTGTGGTTTAGATAATAAATATCTTTCTATTGAGTTAATTACTCTTGTATCTTTTTTACCCACGTCGATGAACTGCTTTAGTGCTTTTGACGGTTTGTACTTTGTTGTCATTTTCTTTTACCCACTCTTCTAACGTTTTACCATTACGTATGGCTTTACGTTTAAGAGCGTTCCTCTCCCTATGACTGAGCCCGCCCCAGATACCGTGCTGTTCGTCCATACTATCTGCATATAACAAACATGCAATACGCACAGGGCATTCTGGTGCACCATCTTTACCAAAGCAAACAGCTTTTGCTTTATCTGCAATTTTTTTATATTTAGTCTTGTCTCTTGGGGGATACCATAATTCGGTGTCAAGCCCGCGACATTTGGCTTTATAACGCCAATCATTTACTTCGTTGCCTTCGTACAAGAACACTCCTGAAGTCTGTGGCGCAGGCTTAGAAAGTCGTCCTCTAACAACATGACATAATTTTCGTCATTTAAGTGGAAGCCAAGGACGGGCATTCGACTGTCAAGAATTGCTTCTTCAACAATCTTTTCTAAGACCTTTGCCTTTACGGTAAAGGAGGCTTTGCCAGTCCATTTATGTTCTATCAATAAGTCTTTTGAACGGACATCGCCTTTACGATTCCAAAAGCCACCGCTTGCAGCATTTCTTTTGCCGCCGATAACTTTTGCTAATCGGTCCTCGTGCTTCCTAGACTGACGTTGTCCCTTAGTTGGCATTTTCCAACTCAGCAACATGCTTAGACCCAACTTTGACGCTTTCTAAAACGTCACGTTCAAGGTTCTCGCGAAGGTCAATATCCTCCCGGATACTATCTAGCATAGCATCTGCGCCCTGCCATTGCTTTCCGCTGTATCGGTAATACGCGCCGGCTCTAACAATAACTTTATTTAAAATGCCTAAAGCAACTATTTCTTTAGCAAAGTCATAGTGCCCAGCAGGTACTATTCCACCTTCTGCAAAATAAAAATCAACAAATGCTGGCTCTGATATAGGGGCTGATTTATTTTTAAGACTACGAATCTTTATAGTCTGTCCTATGCGACGTTTTTCTTGTCCAGTTCCTTCTTCTAACCATTCATCTCTTTTTACTTCAAGACGAGTGAAGAAGAAATAATCTTTAGCTTTACCACCTGGGGTAGTTCTTGGGTCTCCGTACATAACACCAATACTCATACGATATTGATTAATAATAATTCCAATAAATGGTCTTTCTTTTTCAACCATACTTCTTTTACCAACATGCTCTACTTTGCGAAAGAACTTACCTGTTAATAAAGCACCTCGTCCTACGGTTGCTTCATCCATATCTTTTTCTTCTTCAGTTGTTGGAACTAATGCTGGAAGTGAATCAATAACAACGCAATCTACTTCTTTAGTTTCTACAAGGTTTATAGCAACTGAATAAGCTTCTTCCATAACATTTGTAGATACAACATATATACGACTGACATCTACTCCACACATTTCAGCATATGCAGGAACCCATTGTTCTGCGGCAATCCATACGGTTGTGAAGTTAGGGTCACGTTTTTGATTAGCAGCAATAGTTTTTAAAGCAATAGCAGTTTTACCATTACTTGCTTCTCCTACAATTTCATGCCATTGATTAGCTGGCCATCCCCCACCTAAAACTACATCTAAAGCAAGTGAGCCAGAAGGCATACGGCTCATATAGTCTTCTCTAATTTCAGACCCAAGAATTACTGTGTTATCACCAAATTGTTTATTAATATTTGCCAGTACTTTTATTAGACTCATTATTCAATCTTTCCTATGATGCCTTGTGGGTTAAAGTTATTTGTAGTTGATATTTGTTTCGCTGCTTGAGTTGGTCCATCTACTGGAACTCTTGCACCTGGCATTCCTGTACCAGATTGTGTTATTGGATACCCACAGTCATAACAACGAGGTCTTACTCCGGGCGCACCACTTCCGTAATTACCACTACCACAACCTGGACAACGGTTAATAGTAGTTGCACTTTCAGGAAGTCTGCGGTCTTGTATCTGTTCTTGCGGATAATAAGGTTGAGTTGGTTGTTGAGTTGGAGGCGTTGTAAATTGCCTTGGTTGTTGCTGTTGTGGTTGATTTGTAGGAGTTGTACCTAATTTATTTGCCCACCAATTACTGCTCATCTAGCTCCTCGATTTCGTATTCTTCAAAGTCAGCCCCACCGTGGTCAAGTATGGCAAGTTCCATACCTGCTGAAATAGCTGCAGTTATTGCTGAAAATGATATGTGTCTAAAAGTATTTCTTAAATTTTCTTCCATCTCTTCAAGATTTAAAGTTCCATTAGAACCATTTACTAGTATTTCTGTTGAAGGCCTTTGAACAGCAACTAAAACTTGTGCATTAATTTCAGAAATATTATCTATAAATGGTAATAAACTAACTAATTCAGACATACGATTATCGCTGTCTTCTATTTCTTTTTCTTCTCCTTCTTGGCTAATAGGATTTAATCCAAGAATTTCTGCAATTTTATTTGGATGTACAACTTCTAAATCATACAAATACCATCTAACTAAAGTGGTAAAAGGAATAGGATGTAAAGAATCGGTCACTTAGCTTCTCCCCATTTTTGAACTACTTTTATATCTGCTACCAAGGGAATGTTTAACACTTTTATACCTTCCATAGCATCTTTAATTGCAGTCGTTGATTCTTCAACCAGCCTATCAGGAGTAAGTGTGACTAGTTCGTCGTGAACCGTTAATAAGAGTTTCGCGCCTTCTGGTAAAGCAGCGTTGGCCCTCACCATGGCAACTTTAATAATGTCTGCAGCAGTGCCTTGAATACGAGTATTAAACGCCTGACGTTCAGCACCTGCTTTTAACCCTGGGTCTCGTGATAGTAATTCTGGTAAATATCTCTTTCTACCTAAAATTGTGGTTATGTGAGGCGGCCTGCTGTTTCTAGCAACACCAATAATCTTTTGTCTGTATCTATTTACTGAAGTAAAGTTAGCCCCAAAATCATCTAGTAATGTTCTAGCCTCTCGTACGCTGCAACCTATTTGCCTAGCTATTTTGTCTGGACCTACTCCGTAAGCCATCGCTAGCACTAGTACCTTCCCAGCTTTTCTATCTACTCCCATAGTGTTTCCTACGGTTGTATAAATATCTCCACCTTCTTGGTAGTTCTTTAACATAATTGGGTCTTCTGACATAGAAGCAATAATGCGAGGTTCAATCTGTGAATAGTCAGCAACAATCAACTTATAACCTTCTGGAGCTATAAATAAATTTCTAATAGCTTTACCATGGGCTGTATGAGGGGCTGGTACGTTTTGTAAATTTGGGTTACGACTTGAGAATCTACCTGTCTCAGCTCCGTGTTGAATGAAATCACAATGAATGCGACCATCTACTAATAAACTTTCTTTATAGTCGGTCTTAGATTTTCCATTAACAGTTCTAATTACTTCCCCGCCTAAATAAGGAATAACATAAGTTGTTAATAATTTATTTAAATCTGAATATTCTAAAAGAGCGTCTACTAATTCGTCTCTACCTCTAAAAGCCTCAAGGGCTTCAGAAGACACTGAATAATCTGATACTGATAAATCTATACCTTCATCATCTTTTTTCTTCCCTTTGCCTGTTAAAACGTGGGTCTTTAAGCCTCGGCCACCTTGGTCTTTAGGACCATATAACTTTGCTTGCTTTTCTTGGTTAGAATTAATATTAAAAAATCCAGCAATTTTGTAAATAGTTTCTCTTGCTTTTTCTATATCAACTTCTAATAAATCTTTAAGTTCTTGTAAGGCTTTCATATCTATTGGTGCACCAGTAAGCTTCATTTCGCAAAGGACTGCTAGAACGTCCATCTCTAATTTAAATACATTATGTACTGCTTGTTCTTTAATCTTTGGTGTTAAAACTTTCCACAACATAAATGTGTATTTAGAATCTAGATAAGCATACTTAGCAACTTCAGTAAAGGAATACTTCTCTACTTCTTTTCCAATACCTTTAACCATCTCATAGTTAAACTCTCTCTTTAAACAATCGTCAAGACCTACTTTATTTTTATTACGGTTGTCTACAATAAATGAAGCAATCATTGTGTCAAAGTAAGGACCTACTGGAACTTTGTTGTCAAAATATTTAGCAACAGAAGTTAAATCGAATACAAGATTGTGACCTATTTTTAAAATATCTTTATTAAACATTAAAGGTTTTAATGCTTTAAATACCTCAGCCGGAAACAATTGTTTAGGAGCTTCACCAAATAAAACAGTTGACTTTCTTTTATCTCTTGAGTAATCACTTGGTCTTACTTCTAATCCTTTAGCAACACGCTTCTCACCTTGACCAGTAAGAGGAAATAATTCTTCTAAAAATTCTCCGTTTGGATGTCCCATGGGAATAACATCACATCTACCATAGGTTGCAAGGGTAATCCATAAAACTTCATTAACGACTGTAACGCCTCTGCGTGGACCTACTGTTTCAACGTCATAAGCAAAAGCATCTTGAGTTAGATAATGACTAACCATTTCGTTTAATTGGTCAGTAGTAGTAATTATATTCATAAATAGTTTAGGGCCCAGGAGCTGAGAAAGGGGAGAGTCAGCCCCTGAGCGGTCTAATGTTTGCCTATCTATCCATTAGTTCTTCAGCAATGGCAAGCAAATCTGTGTAAGAAGTTTGCTTGATTGTTGAATAAGAAAATGGTTCCATTGAAGCAATTGCATTTGCAGCAGTTGCTGGGTCGATACCATAATCTTCTGCCAAGTCGCGTTCTTTAATTGCGACTACATGGTAGACAGTGCTTTGTTTTACGCCTGAACGGCTTATTGCCCAATAATTTTTATTTAAAGGACCTTGTGGTGTTGAGTTAACCATGTGCAAAGTCTTAAACAAACGAGGAGAAGCGATAATCATTTGCTTCTGCGCTGGAGTTATGCTTAAGTTAGCAACAGTAAACCCACGCTTGTCTTCTGGGCGATGGCGCAACTTAAGACATAATGGGCATTCTGCACCCAAACATACATAAGATTTGCGACCAGCCTTTTCAGTCAAGAAATGCTGTCTGTAACTTGCGAACGGACCATTAGGGTCAAGAAACTTAACCACTTGTAATTCTTCGCTGTGTTTAAATTCAACTGGAAAATCGCCAGTAGGAGGTGTTAATTTCTCCGCAGCTTCCCAGCCTGATTGAACTGCTGAACTTGTTGCTTGTTCAGGTCTTGCATCAACCATGTATGTGTCAATGCCTGGTACTTCTTGTTGTATAGCCATTTATTCATCTCTTTTCATCTGTTGTCATCTTATTTTCATCCTCGCGAATTTTATTCCACGAGTCAACTAGGCTTTTTGTAACCTGTTGATGTTGAGACCAGTTTATCCTTTTTTCTTCAAAAAGTCTATTCTGATTAAATATCTCAACAGCTGCCTCAATCATACGTCTGCTGTACAAACGACGACCTCGGTATTCCTCCCCTGACTTAGTTGTCGTGGAAGGAAGTCTGTAAGGAGATTGAGGAAGATACCCTTCCTTAATCCATGACCGTATAGTTACTAACGGCCTGTTTAAAGCTTTACATAAAGAACCAATAAGAAACATATCAACCTGTGTACCGTTAGGCAAAGTAGTTTTTCTAGGTTTGGAATCCCAATCTAGTATTTGTACTTCTTTTTTTGGTTTAGGTTCTTTGCGTTTTCTTTTACTACCTGGATAGTAAATATCTATATCGCTAAAAAACTTTTCAATATTTTCTTCGGTCATTGTTTGACTAATAACGCGTAAGTAATCTTTGATGGGAACATTTCATCTACTTCTTGTTCGGTGATTAAACCTTCATAGTAAGCAGCCATAATCTCATCTTCATTAATAGTAGGTACTAACTTAATGCATCGGTCTTTAATTCCTTTTGCATTAAGAATAGATTCTGCTTTATCTATATCTAAAGATTTAGAAATCCTTTTTTGATGAACAACAGTAATTCTGGTTAAACCAGATTTTTCGTCATTAATTTCAGCAACAATGTGCCCACGACTATCTTCTTCGCCTATTTCTAATAACGATTCAATAACTCGTTTTTTAATTTCAGTTTGGCGTTGATTTAAAAATTCAACTTCATCTTTAAGTACTATGTATTGTTTAACTTCTTCTTTAAGTTTTTCTAAAGACATCTTGTACCCCCTTCTAGGCTACGTGAATAACTTACCACTAGCCAAAAGGAGATGCAACTATCGCTTTCCGGTGTTTCCTCGATATCCTGTCTTTTTCTTGTTCATGCTTCCTGGGACATGATAGCCCGATTTTTTAGGAACATGCTTTTTTCTAATCTCTAAAGATTTAACAATTTTATCTAAATGTTTTCCCATTAAAAAATATCCTCTTCGTACACAACGTCTTCTGCTAAATATTTTTCTAAAGCCTCAATAATAACACTGGTAACAGTACGTTCTTCGGCAGCGGCCTTATATTGGACAGCTTGCCATAGGTCATCGGCTACCCGAATAGTGCGAGTAGGGGTTTTTGGGGCGTTAGGCATACACCCTAGGTTATAGGAATTAAGGAGCGCTGTGTGGCTCTGTAGCCCACATAGGTTCTTGATAAGGCACTTCTGCCTTTGGAAGGCCGTTTAAAACGATGTCAGCAGCCACATGTAGCCCAGCAACAAAGTTGTTTGATAGGCCTATTTTTAAGCAATGGTCTGCGTACCTTTGAATCTCCATGGCTATATCAGATTTGGCTGTGGTCACTTCTGTAGAACAATCTTTCCAGTCTTCCATTAAACCGATTCTCCTTGTAAGAACTTACTTAAACTTTGTACAGTAAGTTTAACACCGCCTTTATCATCTATACCTTCTCCGTCAATAACGGCGTTTGCAACAGCATTCTTTTGTTGAAGCATGTCATGTTGTCTAACTTCTATTGAACCACCCATAAGTAAATCTTGAATAACAATAGATTCCCAAGTAGAAGATGCTCGTTTAATACGGCCGTTACGTTGAGCTGCCGAACCTGATGACCAAGGAAGGTCGTAATTTATGAGGAGATTAGCTGCAGGCAAATCGACGCCGTAACCACCAGCGTCACTAGAAATAAGTACACGCACAGAAGAATCTTCGTTGAACGCAATTTTAT
>Ga0209972_10000882_pt1 | contig 28860 bp, 32 predicted proteins | sample NOAtaG_7_FD_187302 | JGI IMG/M metagenome (GOLD analysis project Ga0209972, IMG submission 187302) | Freshwater lake microbial communities from Lake Erie, under a cyanobacterial bloom - NOAA_Erie_Diel1S_2200h metaG (SPAdes) (version 2) | ecosystem: Environmental > Aquatic > Freshwater > Lake ...
GATATTCATTCCGGCCGGAAGCTCGTCAGGTGTCAGCGGCGTGGTTTTCCGCGGAACCGGATGGTGGTGGTTGTAAGGCAGGTCTTTCAATGATTCAGGTAGCATTGAAATCAGTCGCAAACGCCCGCCCTGCGCGTGGATGAACCACGGATGGCTATGTGGCAATTGCAAATTCAGTCCCTTTATCTCAACAGGCATCATCTCCAAACCCTGTCCATCTTCTGATTGTACCTTCAACCCTTGCTTCGCAGCGGCTTTGGTGGTTTCAGCTCCTGGGTCTGACTTTTCAGGAACAGCTGGAAAGTTGGCTACTCCCGCCGTTAGATGGTCCAGCATCGCGTACCAATCAACCAGATCAGCCATCATCACCTTCATTTTCTGCATCATCAACCAGATCGGGCGATAGTTCCGGTGTCCCAGATGGCGCTGCACCTGCAGAGCAGAAATCGATTTCTTCTGGAAAGCAACTACACCAATCGCGTAGACCCAGTATCGGAAAGGGAGTTTCGAGTACTCCAACAAGGTTCCACTGCGCAGCGTGGTCTCAGACTGGCATTGTTTACACCGGTATCTCAGCTTTGAAGGGAGCCACAGATGTTCACTACTGCCGCAGCGGTTACAGAATACACCATGCTTATCCCGCAAGTTCTTCCACAAAAGGATGCAGCTTTCTTCGGTGTTGTACGTTTGAATAAAAGTCACAAAGTTCATAATCAAAAACAGTTAGAATGCGGGTGCAATATAGGCGGGAACCCCTTTCCTGCCAAGGCTACTGTGCAGCTTGTGCTTAATCTGGTCTGAAATTACACGCTTATAAACGTTTAATCAATACTTTATCCGCAACACAAAGCACTCAATAGCGCAGCGTGAACCACGGCTGCTCAGATATTACTGGCAGACGATTCATTTAGACTCCCAGCCGCCGCGAAAGGATCTCCGTTGTCTTCTGAAACAATACCTGCGGCGCGTATTTCCGCCAGCTGATTTCATCCAGCTCGCCGCCGAAGTTCACATAGTAGTCTATGCTGTTCTGGCGGAATTCCTGCAGTACATGGTCGCGGAAATTGAGCATCGCAACCCAGCCGTCTTCGCATTCCTGATACCATTCTTCGTAATAACAGTCGTCGCTGGCGTGAAAGTTTAGCACGTTTTCACCGATCAGGATGAATTTCGAAATGCCTTCCTCCATCATCAACTCTGCCACTTCGCGCTTGAAGAGCATGATATCATTGTAGATGGCATCGTTCCATTCACCGATCATCTCGATGATGGCAAAGCCCTGCTCGTAGTCAGTAAACAGTATTTTGATGTACAGCGTCTGCGATCCGAAGCTGTCCCACTGCGGGTGTATCAGGTGATTGTACACCTTGTGCGTGAACACGAACTCGCTGTATTCCCTTTCATAGAAGGGACTCCGTTCGTCTTCACTGGCATTGTAGAGGTGTTGCCAGAGATAGTAGGGCTCGATCGCGTGCACACCGCAAAATTACGCCACAGGCCGGCTTGCCTGTCGTAACATTGCAACAGAATCGTGAAAAAGGAGAACGCCGGGCAGGGTACTTTTCTGCGCAACCTCTTCCGTTTGCAACTGCTCAACTGGGCAGTAAAACCGCTGTGGATACTGGGCGTTGAGACCCTGGTTCAGAATGCCTTGGGCGAAGCCGTCTACGGTTCCTATTTCGTTGTATTCAACTTCAGTCTGCTGTTTACTATCGCACTCGATTTCGGCATGAACAGCCTGATCACCCGCGAATTGGCATCGGGTGTTCCGGCGCATAGCCTCTGGAACCGCAGCCTCCGCCTGAAGGCCGCTTTCAGTTTGTTGTACCTCGTCATCACAGCTTTACTTGGTTTGGCCCAAGGCATGGAGCCGGCCTTGTTGACGGCTGTCTTGCTCAGTCAACTCGGCTTGCAATGGATCCTCTTTTTCCGGGCTTTCCTGCAAGGAACCGGTCACAGCCGGCAGGATGCCTGGTTTTCGGTAGCCGACCGGCTCGCTGCGATGCTCATCATTTTGCTTGCCCTGCAGGTCGGGTGGATGGAAGGCAGCCGCGGACTGCTCACTTTTGCGCTTTCGCAAACCGTTTCTTATTCGCTCGTGGCATTGCTGGCCTTTGTGTATGTGCGTGGCCTGCTGAAGCGCGGAACCGATGAAACCGCTGTCACTGTCAGTGCGCGCAGCCTCCTGCAACAAGGCGCCGGACTTGCCTTGCTCAGCTTGCTCATGGTCTTTTACACACGGCTGGATGCACTGATGCTGCGCTGGCTGCATCCGGATGGATTCTTCCAGGCGGGATTGTATGCCCGCGGGTTTCGTCTGCTCGACGCAGCGCTGATTTTCCCCATCTTGCTTTCCACTTTGTTGTTGCCTGCCTTTTCGGGTGTGGGAGAGAAGGAGCGGGAACGGGCGGTGAAAATTGCAGGCATCAGCATTCGCCTGCTCCTGGCCATGACGGCTGCCGTGGCCTTCGCGGCACACAGCTGGGGCAGTGAAATCAGCCGATTGCTGAATCCGAACGGACTGGAAGCAGAGCACCTGGCCACGGGAAATATCCTGGCCTGGCTGCTCACCGCCTGGGTCCCGATGAGCCTGATTTATGTCTATGGAACCTGGCTGACAGCCAAAAGGAAAATCCGCCTGCTCAATCTGTTGGCCGGTGGAACCTTGCTGCTCAATATCGGGCTCAATGTTTGGCTGATTCCTGATTTTGGGGCGGAAGCAGCAGCCTGGAATGTGCTGATTTCGCAAGGGTTGTTCGCCTTGGGTTGTGCCGTGGCATCCGGACTCACAAGCCTCCAGCAGCTGCCGCGTATCCTGGCCGGGCCGCTGGCCGGAATCGGCTTTTTGTACTTTCTCGGTAAAATGCTCCTGCAAACCCAATGGCCCTGGTACGTACAGGCCTTGACAGGACTCAGTGCCTACGGATTACTCCTGCTCGCGACCGGCTATCTGCCTTTGAAAGGAATCCGCTTCAAGACACAGGAAGCAGGGCCGGAATAATCCCTATTTTCGCCCTGAATTCAACGTTCATGGATCAACTGGATTATAAACCGCTCACCGCCATCGATGTGGTGCAGTTCTTCTGGCGCTGGCGCAAATGGATTATCGGTGCTACCCTGGTAGCCGGGATTGCAGGCTTTGTGGCTTCCATGCCCGTTTTCATGAAGCCGCGGTTCAAGGCCACGCATATCTTTTATCCGACCCAAAACAATTCCATCGCCGACGCATTGTTGCAAGACGCGAACCAGCGGCAGAAAGACCCCTTGCAGTTTGGTGAGGAAGAACAGGCCGAACAAGCCCTGCAGGTTTTGCAGTCGTCTGCGCTCATGAGCCGCCTGGTGCGCAACTTCAACCTGATGAAGCATTATGGAATTGACGTTGCCAAAGAAGCCTGGCCACAAACAGCCTTGCAGGCCGAAATCGATGCCCGTATCGCCTTCAGCCGCACCCGTTACCTTTCGATCCGGATCGATGTGCTCGACGAAGACCCGAAGATGGCAGCGAAAATTGCCAACGGCATTGCCCTGTTGTACGATTCAGTGAAAACCGAAATCCAGCACCAGGTAGCCATTCCTGCCCTGGATATCGTGGAGCGTAACCTCCGCGCCAAGCAGCAGCAAATCCAGCAGGTGCGCGACGAAATGCGCAAGCTGGGTGAACAAGGCATCACCAACTACGAAGAACAAAGCCGCGCCATTGCCGAAGAAATCTACAAAGCACAGGCAGCAGGCCAAACAGGCAAACTGCAAACCTTGCTCGAAGCGCAGCGCAATCTGGCTAACAATGGCGGAGCATGGCTGAGTCTGAACGAGAAAATCAGACTCGAAGAAGAGAAGGAAAGCAATATCAATGCGATGTACGAAAAGCGGAAGATCGACGTAAATGAAAAGCTTTCACATAAGTTCACCGTAAGCGAAGCCACTGTTCCCGAGCGTAAGGCCTGGCCGGTGCGCCGCCTCATAGTGGTGCTCGCCATGATGGCCGGCTTCGGCTTCTCCGCCATCGGACTCCTGTTTTTCGAATTCTACAAATCCCGCCTGGCTAAAACAGCCTGATGGACCAAAGCCGGGCACATATCGGTGGCTGGCGCCGCTGGCTGTTCATCGCGCTGGTGGGAACGGCCTGCGGACTGGCAGCGGCTTTTGGTGATCCCGTCATTGCGGCCATATTGCCCCTGGCGCTGGCCTTGCTGGCCGCGGCTTTCCACCGCCCGGATTATTTCCTGGTTTTTGTAGCCTCTTTGGTGCCTCTGAGCATCGGGGTGAATGATATCGGCGCCAACCTCGGACTTTCGCTTCCCACTGAGCCACTCATTTTCATCGCCCTCGCCATCTTTGCTGCCAAGCTTTTCCTCGGCTTGCGCATCGACGCCGAAGCCATGCAGCATCCGATGAGCCTCGCCGTGCTCTTCTACCTCATCTGGATTTTTGTTACGGCGCTCACCAGCACCATGCCCCTGGTTTCCTTTAAGAATGTCCTGGCACGTACCTGGTTCATCGTTCCCTTCTACTTCATCTTCCTGCACCTCTTCCGGCAAAGGCGCTTCATCCACCTTTTCCTCATCGGCTTCACGGCCGCGACGCTCATCCTCATCCTCTACACGCTCGGACAGCATGCGAGGGAAGGTTTCCTGCGCAGCTCTTCCTACAGCATCATGTGGCCCTTTTTCCCCGACCACGGCATGTATGCGGCCACGATTGCTTTCTGTGTGCCCATCCTGGCAGTCTTTGCCTTCGGCGGAGGCTGGTTCGGAGTGAACCTGAACTGGCGCATTGCATTAACTGTCGTGTTGGGCATCGTGCTTTTCGGCATTGTTGTATCCTACACACGCGCTACCTGGCTCAGCCTGGTGGCCGCAGCCGGCGTGTATGTATTGTTCCGGTTGCGGATACCTTTCTGGAGCATCATCACGGTATTGGTATGCACGGCAGGTTATGCCGTTTCGCAGGAAGAACGCATCCTCTACGAACTGGAACAGAACAAGCAAGGCAGCGACGACGAGCTCGAAGGCCATGTGAAATCCGTTTCCAATATCTCGACCGATCCCAGCAATCTCGAGCGCATCAACCGCTGGAAATGTGCGCTGCGCATGGTGAAAGTGCATCCCATTACCGGATTCGGTCCGGGAACCTATGTGTTTCAGTACGGTCCCTTCCAACTCAGCAGCGAGGAAACCATCATCAGCACGCACAGCGGCACGCTCGGCGACGCCCACAGCGAATACTTCTCGCACCTGAGCGAAACCGGCATCCCGGGCTTCCTTATCTACCTTTCCATCCTCTTCATCGTATCGCAACGCGCCTTCAGGCTGGTTTATCAGCCGGATGACCGCCGCATCGCCCTGCTTGCCACCGGCATTTATCTCGGGTTGATGACCTATCTCACGCATGCCCTGCTGAACAACTACAGCGGCATAGACAAGGTAGCAGTGCCTTTCTGGGGCTTCTGTGCGGCCATCATTGCACTCGATCTCGACTGGATGCGCCGCAAACGCAGGGCGGCTCAGCCATGACATCCGGCGGCCGGCGTTTCGGTATCGGTTTTTACCTGGCTGTTTCATTTCTCGGCCTGAGCGCCCTGGCGGCCATCACCGGTCCGCTCTGGCTGCCAGACCCGAGTCCGATGGCCGATGAAATCTGTTTGCCCCTCGCGCGCATGTCGCCCGGAACCCGCGTGGATTTTCTTCGCTATGCACCCGGCGGGGCTGACAAGGGCAGTGGCAGCATGTTGCCCATCACAAGCTGGAAGCAGGAGCGAGACAGCATGAAGGTCTTTCTCTTCAACGGTGAAGGCTCTCAGACCACTCCGGCCGCGTATGCCGTGCGCGATTTGATTCCCGCCCGCAACGGCGGCCTGGTACATACACGCCGCTATTGGCTGGGCACGGATAAATCGGGAGGCGATATGCTTAGCCGGCTCGTAACCGGAGGCCGCATTTCGCTGGGCGTCGGTTTCTGTGCCGTGCTCATCAGCATGTTTATTGGCATCTCGGCCGGACTCAGCGCCGGCTATTACGGAGGCCGTGCCGACCGTTTCCTCACCTGGCTCATGGGCGTGATGTGGAGTATCCCCAGCATGTTGCTCGCGTTGGCGGTCAGTTTCGCCCTCGGCAAGGGATTTGTGCCCATCCTCATCGCCATCGGCCTCAGCACCTGGGTCGATGTCGCGCGCATGGTGCGCGGGCAGGTGCTCAGCCTGCGCGAGCGCGAATATGTGCTGGCGGCGAAGGTGCTCGGTTTATCCGACCTGCGGATTATGCTGCGGCATATCCTGCCCAATCTCCGCGGCATTTTGCTGATCGTAGCCACCTCGAATTTCGCCTCCGCTATCCTGCTCGAAGCCGGTCTCAGCTTTCTCGGCCTTGGCATACCGCCACCCGCACCCAGTTGGGGCGGCATGGTCCGCGACCATTACGGCATGATCGTCTCCGGCCCGGTTTACCTTGCGCTCCTGCCCGGCCTCACGATCATGGCCTCGGTGATGTCGTTTCATTTGATTAGTACCGCGCTGCGGGAGCGGTGAGCGGCGGACCTCACATACCCTCCCGGACGGCGCTCATCTAATTGCATTTTTTGTCAGAATGTATAAATTGGAGGAAGTGTTCCATCGCCATGAACTACAAAATATCATTACAGGAAATGAATCGGTTAAGGTTGGAGAAGTTATCCAGGCAATTGCCGGTTTCTTTGGAAGAAAAAAAGAAGCAATACCCGCAGCTGAAAGAGAACAGTACAGCAAAAGATAAGAAACAGAAAATCTGATCTCATACATTTGAGGGCAGGATTTGCCGTGTTCGGGGTTATCGCAGGACTTTTATCCAAGCCCAAAAGCTGAGCATGAATGAAGAATACGAATGAGAGGTATTTCATAGATGCCGCGTATTACTTGACTCCGGCGAATAGTACTTACTTCCTTCTATACGACCGCATAGACGCAACATCAACCTAATGCATGGAACACAGGATCAAAAAAACAGAAGCAGACTACGCAAGGGCACTGGAGCGCCTGGAAGCGATCTTCGACAGCGATGCCACATCGGTTCACGCCGAGGAGCTGGAGTTGCTCGCCTTGCTAATCGAGAAATACGAAAACGAGCGGTTTGCAATAGGTATGCCCGATCCGGTGGAAGCCATCAAATTCAGGATGGAGCAGCTTGGCTACAAGCAGAAAGACCTTGCTGCAGCGATCGGCTTAAAGAGCAGGGTCAGTGAAATCCTGAACCGCAAGCGCAAGCTGAGCATCGACATGATCCGCAAGCTGCACGAAAAACTCGGCATTCCGGCCGAGGTATTGATTCAGGAGTATTGAAGCGGAGACCCTTGCGGTCGCTCTGCATATACAAAATGTGATCAGCGCACGGGTGAAGCGGCGACCTTCATGGTCGACCTTTTCTGCTCAGTATTAAATTCAGCGAAGAAAAGGGCGGCCACCAGGCGCGACGGTGCCTTAGCCTGCCGGCTTTGCCAGCAAGCTCTCCAGCAATGCGATCTGCCGACGCAAGTCGGCGATATGGTTTTCGTAGGCCAGGCGTTCGGTATCGGCCAAGCCTTGGATATAGAGCACGGAGCCTGCGTTACCGCCTTGCTGGTTGTAGTTCTGTTGAATATACAAATCGTCATCTCCGATTAATGACTGCAACGGCACTTCCAGCGCTTCTGCCAACTGTTTCAGGCGTTTAAGTGAAACATTCTCGCCATCGTGTTCAAGACGAGAATAGGCCTGCTGCGATATTTTCATTCTGCCAGCCACGTATTCCTGTGACAGCTGCCGGCTTTCCCGCACCATGCGGATCTTCCGGCCCAGGTTTGGAAATTCAATCGGCTTTTTGCCTGTTTCAATAACCATGAAACAAGTTTACAACCAATTCGGGTGAAGTACAAGTAGAGTGGGTTAGAGAGTGGCTAAATGGTGCATTTAATTCGAATTTGTTTCAATTAGGAAATTACACACTGAATTAAATCGATTATGAATAAATTCAATTTCAAAGTTCAAAGTGCTGTGTTCGAGGCTTTTTTTGTACTCAGCGTCAGCCTGTTAAGTCTGACTTCCTGCGGCAAAGACAAGGATCCCGAACCGGTGACGCCCACTGCGATAGAGCTCATGGCTGGTAGCAACAGTAAAACCTGGGGTATCGAGAAGTTGTATGTAAATGACACACTCATCGCCCTGAATGCGGATCAATTGCGCTACACCAAAACCTACAAGCGGGATAGCACCTACACAGACAGCGACGGTCTGAGCGGTCGCTGGAACCTGAACAACAACAACGTTAATCTGACTGAAATTGTCGAACAGGGTGGTCAGGGCACGCTCAAGTATCAGGTAGAAACTCTGAATGCATCCACATTGCGCCTCCGTTTGATTAATGACGGCACAAATATCTTCAATACCCTTTATGAATTCCGTGCGAAGTAAATTCTTGTTATTGCCGCTGTTCTTTTATGCAGCTACCGAAGCCAATGCGCAAAACTTGGTATGTGGCGGATTTGCCTCCTTCGCTTTACCGGATTCTAACGCAGGCCACAACGCGGGCGGTTTTGCCCTCGCCGGCGATGGCCTGAGCAACTGCCTGCAAGTGCAGTCGGGTATGGTGTTTGGTCAGGCCGGAATCTTTGACGCCGGTAGTGATTTCAACGAACAATGCCGCGAACCGGTCCGATATACAGAAACAGATATTTCGGTTTTCCCCAACCCCGGCACCGGATTGTACACCTTGCGCGGATTGGGCATCTCCGCCTGTCTGGTGTATGATGCCGGTGGCCGACTCGTGCACCGGGCCGATTACACAGCTCCTGAAGCCTACGAACAAAAACTCCAAATTCAATTCTTGTCTGAAGGCATATACCGGCTGCAATTGCTGGGTAGCGACGGACCTGTTTACCAAACATCCATTATCAAAATTAACCCTTGAAATCCCCAGCCATGCGACCATATTTACTGCTTATCCTCAGCATTCTTTCCCTGCTTGAAACCCTGCCTGCGCAGACGGCACCGCCAAACGGCATGCTCTACCAGGCTATAGCCCGCGATGCCAGCGGAAACCTGGCTGTGCGCCGCACCATTTATGTGCGCACCAGCATCATCAAAACATCCGCCACCGGCACGGTGATGTACAGCGACGAACACAAGGTTACCAGCAATGCCGACGCCATGTTCACCGTGGTGGTAGGCCAGGGCAGCTTTTTGAGTGGCAGCTACCGCAAGATCAGCGATATCCCCTGGGGCGACGACAAGTATTTCTTCAATCTGAAGATATCGGTTGCCCCCAGCTTGCCCGGCTCATCCTGGAAGCCGACCTATACAGACATGGGAACCAGCCAGTTTTGGTCCGTGCCCTACGCCTTGTTTTCAGGTGCTGCGAACAATTCGCGCGATTCACTCACGCTGCGCATCAACGGAAACCGGCGTGAGTTGAAACTTGGCTCCTATCGTCCGGTGTTTTTCTCGGTGGCAGATAACGACAGCATCGCCAACAACGAAATCCAAACCCTTAGCCGCAACGGTGGCCGGTTATTGCTCAGCCTGAACGGCGGCATGGTCTTCCTGCCCGATTCAAGCGCCAGCAACGAAATTCAGAACCTCACCCGTGACGGTGGTCGTATTTCCCTGAGTCTGGGCGGCGGCACCATTTCCTTGCCCGACTCCAGCTCCACAAATGAATTGCAGGCCATTTCCAGAACCGGAGGCCGAATTACATTGAGCCAGGGTGGTGGAACCGTTTCATTGCCAGACTCCAGTGCATCCAACGAATTGCAGGCCATCAGCAAAACCGGCAGCACGGTAACACTCAGCCAGGGTGGCGGCAGTTTCACCGACGACGACAACCAGAACCTCAGCATCACGGGCAGCGGGAGCAGCAAGCTCATTGGTATCAGCGGCGGCAACAGCATCAACTTGAACATCAGTGATGCCGACAGCTCAAGCAGCAACGAACTGCAGAGCCTTACCCGCAACGGAGGACGGGTCAGTCTCAGCCAGGGAGGCGGAACCATTGCATTACCCGACTCCAACGCAGCCAACGAATTGCAAACGATCAGTCAAACAGGAGGACGCATCAGCCTGAGCCAGGGCGGCGGCACCATTTCCTTGCCTGACTCGAGCTCTAGCAACGAATTACAAACCATCAATATCAATGGCGGCCGTATTTCGCTTAGCCAAAATGGAGGGGTTGTTGCGTTGCCTGATTCTAGTTCAACGAATGAATTACAGACGCTTACCCTCAGATCTGATTCATTGTTTATCAGTAGAAGCAATAGTGTCGACTTACAACCAGTTTTCGGCGCAGGTTCAGTGAGAATGAAAGATTACCTTGTTCCAGACGGTCTTAAAGGGTTCCAGAAAGTTAAATACACCATTGTTCCGTTAACAACTATGTCTACGCCACCAGCGAGTACTACAATTAATCCATACACGGTGCCATCGGAAAAAAACTTGTACATCAGAAGAGTCTCAATTTCTACACCTTTTGGTCAATGTTCTGCTGGTCTCTATTTGAATGGCAGTTTGATAATTCCTACCGCAGGTGCTGGTTGTGGTTATGTTTTCAATGCACCTATCCTCGCGGGAGAAAAAATGGTTATAACAGCAGATTTAGGTTGTTCAGGAAGCTGGGCATGCACATCATGGTTTTGCGAAATCGAAGGATATTTAGTCGACAAAACAGTAACAGTTGTTTATGATAAATCTAATTACATAGTTCCTGCTGGCAGCGTATTTATTAAGATTTCTAACTCAAATGATTTTCCTGAGGTCTATAATTCAGGGGAGTCTGTGCCACCAATGACTAATGGCTATCTCCTGATTAAATAAATGCGCAATCAATGAAAGCCGTTAGACCGAGGATCACGAATTTGATTTCGGGTTTAATTGAAGCGGAACTCAGATAGAAACAGATAATTCACATAGGAAACAAAATTTAATCCCGCAAAATTTATTTCCTTTTTTGTTTGTCGTCTCAAAATAAATGTCTCCACTATTTGGTTCTAAATCAATGTTTTAAGCAAGTTCTGGTTGGAAGAAGTAGCATTGATTGGAACAACGCTGTTAAATAACCAGTTATGCCATCAAAGCTCAGAATAACTGTCATGAATCAAGGCGTACATTCAAGTGTTTCGGGAGCCCTGCAAATCCCCATTACCGGTTACTATTTCTACGAAGTCAAAGACGTGAAAATCCCCATCGAGGGAAGTTGCAACGGAGCCGGCGATATCTCTTTCCGGTCCAGAACTTCCGGTGGGTATGAAACCTTTGAAGGCCAATTCAGCGGCAGCATGCTCGAAGACTTCTCCGGAACCTGGAGCAATGGCAAAAAGCGGCTGCGCTTCTCGCTGAATTCGAGGAATTAAACGGGCTGCGGCGGCGGCCCCTAACCCCGCCCCACCAGCACCATATCCGCAACCACCAGCGTCGCCATAGCTTCAACAATAGGCACGGCGCGGGGCAAGACGCAGGGGTCGTGCCGGCCGTGGGTCTCGAGGAGGATGTTCTCGCCGCTGGTGTTCACCGTTTCCTGCGCGCGGGCAATGCTGGCCGTGGGTTTGAACGCGAGGCGGAAATCGATCGGCGCGCCATTGCTGATGCCGCCCTGGATGCCACCCGAATGGTTCTGCTGCATGCGGATGCCGTCGGCGCCGGCTTCCATGGCGTCGTTCACCTCTGAACCGCGTCGCTGCGAACCGGCAAAGCCCATCCCGTATTCAAAGCCTTTGACGGCGTGGATGCTCAGCATGGCCGCTGCCAGCTCGGCCTGCAGTTTGCCGAAAACGGGTTCGCCGAGTCCGGCGGGAATGCCGCGCAACTGGCAGCGTATCGTGCCTCCGAGGCTGTCGCCGGCGTCGCGCGCTGCGGCAATGGCCTGCTCCATCCGGGCGCTTAATTCCGGGTCCGGACAACGCACGAGCGAGGCTTCCACCTGTTTTCTGGTTACAGTGTCCGGATGGCCGTCCCAGCTGAGGGTATGAATGCTGTTCACCCAGGCGCAGGCTTCGTAATCCAGCTCCCGTCGCAGGAAGAGCTCTGCCAGGGCGCCGGCTGCCACCCAGCCCGCGGTGATGCGCGCCGAAGCCCGCCCGCCGCCGCGGTGGTCGCGGATGCCGTACTTGGTGTGATAGGTGTAGTCGGCGTGTGAAGGCCGGAAGACATGCTCGAGCTGGTCGTAGTCCTGGCTGCGCGCGTCGCGGTTGCGGATAAGCAAGGCGATGGGCGCTCCGGTGCTGAGCCCGCGGAAGACGCCGGAGAGAATCTCCACTTCGTCGCTTTCCTTGCGCTGCGTGGTCAATGCGCTTTGTCCGGGCCGGCGCCGGTCGAGCTGCGCCTGGATATAGGCCGTGTCGATGGGAATGCCGGCGGGCATGCCGTCGACCACGGCGCCGATGGCCGGGCCATGCGATTCACCGAAACTGGTGACGCAAAACTGGCGTCCGCGTGTGTTGGTTCCCATCTGTTTATGCAGGCTTTTCCTGAAACAACAAATTACAGGCTTCGAGTTCGTTAAAAAAACCGGGAAAGCTCTTGGCAACGCAGTGGCTGTCGTCCAGCTCCACCGTCGTGAGGGCCGCTGCCACGGCAAAGGCCATGGCGATGCGGTGGTCGCCGCCGGTTTGAATCTGCAGGGGGCGTATTTCCCGCTGCCGGGTATCCAGGATCCAATCGCCTTCCTGTTCGAACAGTTGGACATCCCAGGCTTTCAGTCCGGCAGCCATGCGCTGCATGCGGTTCGATTCTTTCTGGCTGAGGTGCGCGGTTCCGGTGAGTCTGACTTGCGCTGCAGTGCACACAGACGCTGCGATGATCCATGCCGGAACCAGGTCTGGCACGGCGGCAAAATCCATGCTTTCGGGCAGGGGACGGCGCAGGTCCGCGTTGCACTGGCAGGTGATGCCGTCTGGCTCGGTCCGGTATTGCAATCCGAATGGCTGCCAATAGGAGAGGGCCCGGGCATCGCCCTGGAGCGAAGGCAGGGTTAAACCGGGGAAATGGAAGGCTGTTCCGGGCATCGCAACGGCAAGGCTGAGGAAGAAAGCAGCAGCCGACCAATCGCGCTCGGGTGTCTGTGTACTGGTTTCGCTCGCGTAGCTGCCCGGGTGTACCCGGATAAGTTCAGGTGCTGTTTCTACCCGAATGCCTTCGTGTTCGAGGCAGCCGGCCGAGAAAGCGACATACGATTCCGAAACCCGGCCCCCGGGCGTAAGGATTGTCTTGGTGCCGGGGAACAAGGGAGCAAGCAGCAGGAGCGCAGATACCGCCTGGCTGCTGCGCTGTGCGTCGACCATTACACGGTCAAAACGATCGATGCCGCGATGGATATGGATGGGTGCGTAGCCGTTTTCCGTCCGGATATCGGCGCCGAGTGCATTCAAGGCGTCGACCAGGCTGCCTGCCTGGCGCTGCTGCATCGTTCCGCTGACGTCGATACGTCCGGTCAGGTTCATGGCCGTGCGGTAGGCGAGGAGGAAACGCAAGGGCGTGGCACCTTCGCCGCTGTTCACCGCAGCATTGTCGTTTTGCAGGCTTTGCAGCAGTTCTCTGCTGTCGTTGCTGTCGCAATAGCTGGAGAGGCGTTCCGGATTGCGCCTGGCCAGCGCATCGATCAGCAGGAGCCGGTTGACATGGCTTTTGGACCAGGGAAGGTGGATATCCACCCGGTCTGGAGCTGGTGTTGGAAGTTTTGCAAGCAGGCTCATCGCTCCCATGCGCAATACGAACGTATGGCTGCTTCGATTTGTTCCGCACGCACCGGGCAATGGATGACGCCTTCGCCGCAACGCCGCAACAGGGTGCACAGCACGCGGTCGGCTTCGTTTTTCTTGTCGAAGCGGCAATAAGCTGCGATGGCAGGAACCGCGCTTTCCGGAATGGAGAGGGCCGGGTAATGCCGGTCAATCAGCGCGGCAATCCGGACATGTGTTCCGGCTTCGGCCTGGCCGGTTTTCTCGGAAAGCCAGGCTTCCATCCACATGCCGGCGGCTACAGCTTCCCCATGGGGCAGACTGAGATGCTTTTCCAGGTGCCAGGATTCCAGCGCGTGGCCGAGGGTATGGCCGAAATTGAGGAGTTTGCGTTCTCCTTTTTCCAAAGGGTCTTCTGCAACGATTCTCAGTTTGATGGCCATGCTCCGTTCAAGGAGATCCGGTTCAGGGGCTTTGGTAGTAATAGCACGCTCTTCATACGCTCGCCAAAGTTCCGCATCGGCAATGGCAGCGTGTTTGAACATCTCGGCCCAGCCTTCGCGCATTTCCTTTTCGTCAAGCGTTTCCAGCATGGGCAGGTGCAAAACAATTCCCACAGGTGTGGCGAAGCTGCCGACATAATTCTTCAGCGGACCAAGGTTCACCCCGGTTTTTCCTCCCAGGGCGGCATCGGTCATGGCCAGCAGGCTGGTCGGCACAAGTGCGAAAGGCATGCCGCGTTGGTATACGCTGGCAGCGAATGCCCCGAGGTCACAAATCACGCCGCCGCCCACGCAAACCAGCAAATCCTTACGTGTGATTTGCCAATGGGCCAGGTGTTGCCAGATTTTCTCTGCCGTGGCCAGGGTTTTCTCTGCTTCACCGGGTTTGAAAACCAGTGTATGGTCGAAATGTGTATGCAGTTTGGGAAGGCAATGCCGCAGCGTGTTCTCGTCGCAGAGTGCGATAATGCGTGTGGCACCGGCATCTTTGGCCAAGGCGCGCAGCACAGGGCCCGGGTTCGGGACAAAGGATGGGTTATCCGGCTTTGATGGCATCATACCTGTTCCGGTTGGAAGGATCCAGGTTCACCAGCAGGTCGAAGGCGGTGTTCTTTTCGTTGGGTGGTGCGCCTTTGTAAATATCTACCAACTCAGACACCTTGGCGTTGAAGAACGACTTGATGTACATGCTGTTGGGCAACACGCGGCTGAGATCCTGAATGCTGCGCAGGCCTTCGAGGATGGTCTGCCGGGCCTTGTCGGGCTTCTCATACATCTCGTCAAGCCCCTTGCGGTGGTAAGTGTACATCAGGTTGCGCAGCGGCTGGAAACGGGCATCGAGCAGGTTCTCGACCAGGGTATGTCGGTTCCGGTTGCCACGGCCATCACCGGGATTCCAACCCGGTTTACCGAGGCACACGTTAACGATATTGCGAGCCTTTTGGAAATAAGGAGTTCCACCTGCCTGCGCGTACGTGTCCATATCAAAACCAATGGTCAGATAGGCGTAATAGGCCAAAACGCTGGTCAGCTCGTTCAGGTTCTGGTTTTCCTGGTATTCGAGTTGCTCGAATTCGCGGTACTTGAATACCACGGTCTCATCGCGGTGGGAGAAAACACTGGTTTTGTAAGCTGAGTTGAAAACTGGTCTTACGGACTGGATCTGAATCACCGCTTCGAATTCATCGATCGAAATGAGTTTGGTGATTTCGATGAGCATGCTCAACTCGATGCGTTCCTGCACATCGAAGCGCTCCTCGCTCCATTTGCGGTTGTTCATGAACTGTACAACCGCGTTCTGCAGCGTGGTAAACACCTGCTTGTTGGTCATCTGCACGGCATTGGCCACCACCTGCACATTGCATTTGAGCTCTTGTGCCTTTAGTTGTACCGCGCCCAGCAGCAGAAGCCCCAAAACCAATCCTGTCCTCATTCCAGACCACATACTGTCTTGGCTATAATAGCTGCAATTTCCGCTTTTGATTTCAAATCTGTCTCAAGTACCATGCCGCTTCTGCTAAAAATGCTCACGCGGTTGGTATCGTGTCCGAATCCGGCACCTGCATCGCGCAGTGAATTGAGCACGAGAAAATCGCAGTTTTTGGCTTCGAGTTTTTTTCTTGCATTCGCGGCTTCGTTATCAGTTTCCAGCGCAAAACCAACCAGGATTTGTTCCTTCTTTTTGCTTTTGCCCATAGCTGCCAGGATATCAGCTGTTGGCAGCAATTCGATGGAATCGAGTCCATCCTGCTTCTTGATTTTGGAATCGGCACTGTGCAGCGGGGTAAAGTCAGCTACTGCAGCAGCCATCACAGCGATTTCCACCTTGGGCCAATATTGCATGCAGGCCTGGTGCATTTCGGCGGCGCTTTCCACCATGATACGGTTCACACCGGGCGGGCAACCCAGGGCAACGGGACCACTGATAAGGTGAACTTCGGCACCCAATGCAGCAAATTCTGCTGCCAGGGCATAACCCATTTTCCCGCTGGAGCGGTTGCCGATGAAGCGCACCGGATCGATGGCTTCGTGCGTCGGACCGGCGGTGATCAGCACCGACTGGTCCATCAAATCCTGCGTTCCGCTGAGTCTGATGGCCAATTCGAGAATACCTTCGGGTTCCATCATCCGACCGGGGCCGCTGAGTCCGCTGGCCAGTTCACCATCTTCCGGGAAAGCGATATCGCAGCCATGATCGAGCACGGTTTGCACATTTGCCTGGGTTGCCGGGTTCTCCCACATGTCGAAATCCATCGCAGGGGCCAGCAAAACAGGGCAACGCCGGCTGAGATAAACGGCAGTGAGCAGGTTATCGCAAGCGCCGTGTGCGAACTTGGAAAGGGTGTTGGCGGTAAGGGGCGATACGATGAGTAAATCGGCATTCAGACCCAACTCCACATGGTTGTTCCAGGTTCCGGATCCGGGCTCGGAAATGGCGCTCAACACAGGCTTCCCGCTCAGGGCCGCCAGGGTGGCAACGCCGATGAATTCTGTTGTACCCGGGGTAATAATTACCTGTACCTCAGCGCCTTCGCGCCGAAGCATACGGAGTAGATAGACCGCTTTGTAGGCGGCAATCCCTCCGGTAATTCCGAGCAGTATCTTCTTATTGCGCAGCCGCACTGTCCCCGTTCTTTTCGGGCATACGCCAGTACGTTTTTTCGTTCAGGAATTCTTCCAGCGCGAGGATAGTAGGCTTGGCCAGTTTTTCGAAATGAGCGGAGATTTCAATCTGCTCGCGGTTTTCGTGCACTTCTTCCAGGTTGTCGCTGTCCATCGTGAAGGGTTCCAGACGCGCGCGCAATTCCTGTTTCAGGTTTTCTGAAATCTGGTTGGCGCGCTTGGCGATGATGGTGGCAGAGAGATAAACGTTGTGGGTGTCGTTCTCGAGGTTGCGCAGATCGCGGGTATCTGCGTTTTTGCTGAGGCTTATCTGACTCATGTGTTGGTTTTTAACGTGTTTGGATGTGATTAATTGTTGATACTCTTCATGCGCCGCAAGGTTTCAAGATCGCGGTTGATGCGCTCTTCCAGCTTCTTTACTTCGTCCCAATTCGGTGCATCGCTGCGGTTGTCCATCCTGTACTCTTTAACTTCTTCCAGTGCCTGAAGGAGTCGTTCTTCCTTCTTGGTTTCAACACTGTTGGAGGCATAGAGGTAGCTGGAGCGCACGATGAGGTATTCTACGTATTCTTTGTTGTCGAGTTCAGGGTAATCGCGCAGCACATTGCGCAATGAAACAGCCGCCGATTTGTAGTCGCCTATCTTATAATAGAGGAAAGCGTTGTCGTAAGCTTTTTGCTGCATCTTGGCCCGCAGATCGTCCATCAGAATATTGCAGGTGTCTACGTAGCGGCTACTCGGGTATTGGTTGATAAAGGCCTGAATCTCGTCCATCGTACGGCGTGTATCCGATTGGTCGAGATAGGACGGATTGCCCGCCATCACCCTGCAGTACACAGCCTTGTAGGCACATTCCATCTGGTGCTTGCTGTTGAAGAAGTTCTCCGTGAAGCTCTGGAAATGGTAGGATGCAGTCTGGTAATCTTTTAACCCGTAGAAACAGTTGGCGTAGTAATAGTAAACGATTTCTGAACTGTCTTGTCCGCGGTAATACGGTAACAGGCTTTCCAATAATTGCTGTGCCCGGATGTAATCGAGCTTGCGGTAATACTCCAGCGCCTTGTTGAACCGCAGACTGCGGTCGGGGCTTTTGAGCACCTTTCCGTATTGGCTGCACGAACTGAATAGTACAACCGGGATCAGGAGGAAGAAAAGCCCTTTTTTCATTTGAACCTGCAAAATTAGGTAAAATAGCCGATAGACCGAAGCTTAAACGGGTTAAGGAAGGGAAAAGTTACAGCCCTGATGGAGATTTTTGCTGTCTGCGTTAATACGATAGCTTCTGACAGCCGTCGGTTTTCCTTCGTAACACCCGGAGAAAGGCATGCTCGCTATACATGCGGCCCTGCATCCAAACACTTATACCCGTTTAAAAGCGTATAATCCGCGTATGTTAACGGGCTGTTTCCTAACTTTGCCCCCACAAGCAGAAGTGAACGAATGAAAGACATCTTCGATAAAATCGTGAAAGACATGGGCCCATTGGGCCGCTGGGGCGAACAATCTCGCGGTTACTACATGTTCCCGAAACTGGAAGGACCCATCGGTCCGCGTATGCAGTTTATGGGCCGCGAACGCCTCGTCTGGAGTCTGAATAACTACCTCGGCCTCGCCAATCACCCGGAAGTGATGCAGGCCGACGCTGAAGCAGCTGCCCGCTTCGGTATGGCTTACCCAATGGGAGCCCGGATGATGAGCGGTAACAGCGATTACCACGAACAACTTGAACACGATCTCGCCAGTTTCATCGGCAAGGAAGATACCATCCTGCTCAATTTCGGTTACCAAGGCGTGGTTTCAGCCATCGACTGCCTGGTAGACCGCCACGATATCATCGTTTACGACGCCGAATCGCATGCCTGCATCATTGACGGTGTGCGCCTGCACATGGGCAAGCGTTTCGTATACTCCCACAACAACGTGGAAAGCCTCGAGACCCAGTTGAAGCGCGCTACGAAGCTGGCAGAAACAACCGGTGGTGGCATCCTCGTGATCACCGAAGGCGTATTCGGAATGTCTGGCAGCCAGGGTAAACTGCGTGAAATCGCAGCCCTCAAAGCGCGTTACAATTTCCGCCTCTTCGTAGACGATGCGCATGGTTTTGGAACCATGGGTAAAACCGGCGCAGGAACCGGAGAAGAGCAGGACATCATGAACGAAATCGATGTGTACTTCTCTACGTTCGCCAAATCGATGGCCGGTATCGGTGCCTTTGTAGGTGCGGATAAGCAGGTAGTTGAATACCTCCGCCACAACATGCGTTCGCAGATCTTCGCCAAATCGCTGCCCATGCCGATGGTCGTGGGTGCCATCAAGCGTCTCGAACTGCTGCGCACCCGCCCCGAACTGAAACAGAACCTTTGGACGGTGGTGAATGCCCTGCAAGGCGGACTGAAAGAAGCAGGTTTCAATATTGGTATCACCACCACACCGGTAACGCCGGTGCTGTTGAACGGTACCATTCCCGAAGCAACGCACATCACCCGCGACCTGCGCGAGAACTTCAATATCTTCTGCTCCATCGTGGTGTATCCGGTTGTACCCAAAGGCGTGATCATGCTGCGTCTTATCCCGACTGCAGTGCATAGCCTGGCCGATGTTCAGGAGACTATTTCTGCCTACAGCGAGATCAAGCGCAAACTCGAAAACGGAGCCTATCCGAAAGACGAGTTCGCAGTGATGCGCGGATAAGCAAGCGGTTCCGTTGCCTTCCCCCCGGCAACATAAACCATACGGCACATGTTCAGCCGGGGAGAAAAATTGGGTATTGCCGGTCTGGTATTCCTGATACTGGGCATCTATTTACTGCCTTTCCTTCGCGAACGCTGGTTTCCCCCGCCGTTACCTGATTTGTCTTATGCAGATTCAATCTGGATCAGACAGCAATTGGAGCCAGCCAAAGGCGACAGCTCCGCAATTGCCACGGCAGAAGCGCCTGATTATTTCGATCCGAATACAGCAGACGTTCCCACCCTATTGGCCCTGGGATTCTCCAGGCGCGTAGCCGATAACCTTGTCCGCTATCGTTCCAAAGGCGGTCGCTTGCGCAAACCAGCCGACTTACTCCGCATCTGGGGCATGGATACCTTATTATATAGGGAACTGGCAGACCGCATCCGAATAGCTGGTGCCAGTCCAAGGGAAGACAGTCAGAATGCTCAGGATAAATTCCCACAGCGGGAATTCAATCGAGGTACTGAATATCCTCCACGACAGCCCACGGCCCGCCTGCCGCTAGACATCAACGCAGCAGATTCGATCGCCTGGGTTGCCTTGCCCGGTATCGGTCCGGCTACAGCCCGCCGCATCCTGTCTTTTCGGGAAAAGCTGGGCGGATTCGTGTCTGAACGCCAGTTGATGGAAGTTTACGGCATCGACACCCAGCGCATCCGAAACTTGCTTGAAGATGGCAGACTGCGCATGGACAAAGGCGTTTACCGTCGCATTCCACTGGCCAGCGCCACACGCGAACTGCTGGATGCCCATCCATACATTTCCCGCAACCAGGCCAAGGTGTTGATAGCCTATCGCCAACAGCACAATGGCATACGAGGGGAAGCCGAATTCAGACAAATTGCTGCTTTTTCCCGACAGGAAGCCAACAGAATATTGCCTTATCTCGACTTCGGAAAGGGGCAATAAGCAAGCCATTGACCTATCTTCGCAGGCGATTTATGGTTACGTTTGAACAAAGCGAAAGCGTTGCTATGGTGCGCCAGACGGTGCGCGATTTTGCAGAAAAACATATTCGTCCCTATGTAATGGAGTGGGACGAAAGCCAGGAATTTCCCCTGGAAACATTCAAGGAACTGGGCAAACTGGGTCTTATGGGCGTTTTGGTGCCCGAAAACTATGGCGGTGCCGGCCTTGGCTATCACGAATACGTGGCGGCTATCGAAGAACTGGCCAAGGTTTGCGGTTCTGTGGGCTTGTCCATGGCCGCGCATAACTCGCTTTGCACCGGCCATATCATGCAATTCGGTAACGAAGAGCAAAAACAGAAATACTTGCCCTTGCTCGCCAGTTGTGAATGGTTGGGCGCCTGGGGACTTACAGAGCCCAATACTGGCAGTGATGCCGGTCGTATGATGACCACCGCCGTAAAAGACGGTGACCACTGGGTTATCAATGGCGCGAAATGCTGGATTACACATGGCAAAAGCGCCCAGGTAGCGGTTGTGATTGTTCGCACCGGAGAACTGCTCGATTCACGCGGTATGACAGCCTTTGTAGTCAAGCGCGGAACCCCCGGTTTCACCCATGGCCGCAAGGAAAACAAACTGGGCATGCGCGCATCTGAAACCACCGAAATGTTGTTCGACAATTGCCGCGTTCACGAAAGCCAGGTGCTGGGCAAGGTGGGAGAGGGCTTCATTCAGGCGATGAAGATTCTTGACGGAGGCCGGATCTCCATTGCGGCACTTTCTCTTGGTATTGCCAAAGGAGCCTATGAAGCAGCCCGCAAATACGCGCTTGAGCGCGAACAGTTTGGTCAGCCGATTGCCCATTTTCAGGCCATCGGATTCAAACTGGCCGATATGGCAACCCAGATCGAAGCAGCAGAACTGTTGACCCACCAGGCGGCCAACCGGAAAAACGCCGGATTGCCGGTGAACAAGGAATCTGCTTTTGCAAAATATTACGCATCTGAAGTAGCTGTCAAAGTAGCGAACGAAGCCGTTCAGATCTTTGGCGGATATGGCTATACCAAAGATTTTCCGGTCGAGAAGTTCTACCGCGACAGCAAGCTCTGTACAATCGGAGAGGGCACCAGCGAGATCCAGAAACTGGTAATTTCACGGGCAGTGTTGCGCGATTGATCTTCCTTGCTTTATATTTGCGCAAAAGTTCACAATGATCGTTATCAACGTAAAAGAAAACGAGTCGCTCGATAAGGCGCTGAAGAAGTTCAAGAAGAAATTCGAGAAAACCGGTGTGGTGAAAGAACTGCGTGCACGCCAGGCGTTCGAAAAGCCTTGCATCCGCCGCCGTCAGCAACTCATTCGCGCCGCATACAAGCAAAAAACTTACGGCAATCAGGAGAACAACTGATAGCCGGATTGTTTCCAGCTACGTATCTTTGATTCCAGGCCATGTGTCTGGAATTTTTTTTGTCCGATCAGTTCGAGCGCTATCTGCTCCATGAGCGGCGCTTGTCTGCGCATACTGTTCGCGCCTATCTGCAGGATTTAGCTGATTTTTCTGCCTTGCTGGAGCGGCGAGGCATAGAGGATGTTGCCGCTGTCGATACTGCCTTGGTTCGGGCCTGGGTTGCCGACAGTGCCGGCAGGGATTTATCGCCGCGCTCGATGCACCGCCGGCTTTCAGGACTGCGGGCCTGGTATCGCTGGATGAATCAGGTGCGCGGCGCCGGATTACAAGACCCGCTTCAGGCCTTGTTTCCTCCCAAAAAGGGGAAGACCCTGGTTCCGGTAAACGATTCTGCATCACTTGCCGCCTTATTGGAAAGCTTCGACGAAGCACCGGCAGATATCCGTTTACAATGGTTGCCGGTCGTAAGTCTCTTCTTAACCGGGATGAGGGTTTCAGAGTTATGCGCATTCAGGATAGCTGACTGGGATCGTTCGGCGGGGCAGCTGCGTATTTTGGGAAAAGGAGGGAAGCAGCGCCTGGTTCCGGTACATCCCTGGTTGTTGCGGCATTTGGAAGCGCTAAGCGGATGGGATCAGCGCAGCATCGACAGCCCTTTATTTTTGAGGCCCGACGGGACGGCTTGTTATCCCCGTTACATGCACAGGCTGGTGAAGGCGGTCATGACCGAGCTTGAGGCGCGCGGAAGGCTGAGTCCGCATACCCTGCGGCATTCATTCGCTACCGGCTTGCTAGATGAAGGAGCAGATCTGTTGGCAGTAAAGGAGTTGCTTGGTCATTCCAGTTTATCTGCTACCCAGGTGTATACACGAACTTCTTTGGAAAAGCTCAGGCAATTGCATAAATTGCTGCACCCGAGAAGCGAATAGGTCGCGGAAGGGGTTAACGTTTCATTATCCATATGCAAATCCAGTATCAAGCCACCAATTTCAAAGCAGACCAGAAGTTACTTGATTTTATCGAGAAGAAGCTGGCGAAGCTGAAGACATTTCACGAAGGCATCAGCGAAGCGCAGGTTTACCTGAAGGTGAACAAAGCGGAGGACAAGGAGAACAAAGTGGTGGAGATCAAGTTGCATTTGAGCAGTAATTTTTTGTTTGCGGAGGCGCGCTCGGGCGCTTTCGAGGCTGCGGCCGACGAGGCGGTGGAGGCATTGCGTTCACAGATTGCGCGTTGGCGCACACGCCAGGGCATTTCCGGCTAAAGCAGCGCCGCTGAAATACCGCTAAAAAGGGGCTGCTGAAAAAGCCTGCAAAAATTTCCGTAAAACTGTTTGCCAGAAAAAGTTTTCTCGCTACTTTTGCAGTCCTTTCCGAAAAGGGGATAACCCGGGAGAGGAAGTTCTTTGAAAGCCACCTTAGCTCAGCTGGTAGAGCAACTGACTTGTAATCAGTAGGTCGTTGGTTCGATCCCGACAGGTGGCTCGCGTATGAAGACGCAGAAGGGATGCTGGAAGGCATCCTCATGGGGGTATCGCATAGTGGCAATTGCGGCGGACTGTAAATCCGCTCCTTCGGGTTCATTGGTTCGAGTCCAATTACCCCCACAACGTTTTCGTACAATGCGGGAGTAGCTCAGTTGGTAGAGCGGCAGCCTTCCAAGCTGCAGGTCGCGGGTTCGAGCCTCGTCTCCCGCTCGCAAGGAGCAATACTTGCGGGTGCAATGGGCTTAAGTCTGTCTCATCCAAATGTGCTGCTCCAACCATGATTTAAATTCCGAAAGGGAAATGAATCATGTCAATAAGCCGATGTAGCTCAGGGGTAGAGCGTTTCCTTGGTAAGGAAAAGGTCAGGGGTTCAATTCCCCTCATTGGCTCGGGTTTTAGAAGGAAAAAACTACAGAACAAAACAATAGACTATGGCAAAAGAAACATTTGACCGGTCCAAACCGCACGTTAACATCGGTACGATCGGGCACGTTGACCACGGTAAGACAACCCTTACCGCAGCAATCACCACCGTACTAGCCAATGCTGGCCTTGCGGAAAAGCGTTCCTTCGACTCGATTGACGCGGCTCCCGAAGAAAAAGAGCGCGGTATCACCATTAACACGGCTCACGTTGAGTATCAGACCGGCAATCGCCACTATGCTCACGTTGACTGTCCTGGCCACGCTGACTATGTGAAGAACATGGTAACAGGTGCTGCCCAGATGGACGGCGCTATCCTCGTGGTAGCTGCTACCGACGGTCCGATGCCCCAGACCCGCGAACATATCCTGCTCGCTCGTCAGGTTGGTGTACCCCGTCTGGTGGTATTTATGAACAAGGTGGACATGGTAGACGATGAAGAACTGCTGGAAATCGTTGAGATGGAAATCCGCGACCTCCTCAAGTTCTACGAATTCGACGCTGACAACACGCCTATCATCCGCGGTTCTGCTCTTGGCGGACTGAACGGTGAACAGAAGTGGGTTGATACCATCATGCAGCTGATGGAAGCTGTTGACAACTGGGTGCCGGTTCCGCCGCGTCTGGTTGACCAGCCTTTCCTGATGCCGGTTGAAGACGTGTTCTCTATTACCGGTCGCGGTACAGTGGCTACAGGTCGTATCGAACGCGGTGTAATCAACGTAGGTAACCCCGTTGAAATCATCGGCTTTGGTGCTACTATCACTTCTACCGTAACAGGTGTGGAAATGTTCCGCAAGCTGCTCGATCGCGGTGAAGCAGGCGACAACGCCGGTCTTCTCCTCCGCGGTGTGGAAAAGAACGATATCCGTCGCGGCATGGTAATCTGCGCTCCCAAGTCCGTTAAACCCCACCAGAAGTTCAAGGCTGAGGTTTACGTACTGAGCAAAGAAGAAGGTGGACGTCACACTCCGTTCTTCAACAAGTACCGTCCCCAGTTCTATTTCCGTACCACCGACGTTACGGGTGAAATCACCCTCCCTGAAGGCACGGAAATGGTTATGCCCGGCGATAACATTACTGTAACTGTTGAGCTGATTCAGCCCATCGCCATGGAAAAAGGTCTGCGTTTCGCGATCCGCGAAGGTGGCCGTACCGTGGGTGCAGGTCAGGTAACTGAAATCATCGAATAAAAACAACTGAACGTATGACAGGGAGGAGCGTCAGCTCCCTCCCTGTTTTTACGGGTGTAGCTCAATTGGTAGAGTAGCGGTCTCCAAAACCGTTGGCTGTAGGTTCGAGTCCTGCCACCCGTGCAACTAGACTACGTATGATTGAAAGGATCAGGCAATATTTCAACCTTACCCGCGATGAGCTGGTGAACAAGGTTTCCTGGCCAACCTGGAGTGAGTTGAGGGAAAGCACGGCTATCGTGCTCGTTGCCTCTTTCATGATTGCGTTGGTCATCTACATCATGGACATTGGTATCGGTACGGTACTGACCCAATTCTATAAACTGTTCAAATGAGCGAAGGCGCGTTCAACTGGTATGTTGTCAGGGCTATCACCGGTCAGGAAAAGAAGGTGAAGACCTATATCGAGAATGAACTGCTCAGGGAAAACCTGTCGGCATTCGTTACCGATATTCTCATTCCTACTGAGAAGGTATACCAGATTAAGAACGGGAAGAAAGTAGCGAAGGAAAGGAATGCTTTCCCCGGCTACATTCTTATCAATGCGCGCCTGGAAGGTGAAGTACCGGCTATCATCAAAAGTGTAACCGGTGTGGTGGGATTCCTCGGCTCGGGAGGAAGTCCGCAGCCCCTCCGCCAAAGCGAACTCAACCGTATCCTAGGAACGGCAGATGAACTGAGCGAAGGCAACGAACAAAGCGGTGATCAGTACATCGTAGGTGAACAAGTGAAGGTGATCGATGGTCCTTTCAACGACTTCAGCGGTGTAATTGAAGAGATCAACGACGAGAAGAAGAAATTGAAGGTGATGGTGCTGATTTTCGGCCGCCGTACACCCTTGGAATTGAATTATAACCAGGTCGAGAAGATCGACTGATAAAAGAGAACCAGACAAATGGCTAAACAGGTAACAGGATTCGTAAAACTCCAGGTAAAGGGCGGGCAGGCAAACCCGGCACCTCCGATCGGACCGGCACTCGGTTCGAAAGGTGTGAACATCATGGAGTTCTGCAAGCAGTTCAACGCGCGTACTCAAGATAAGATTGGTAAAGTGCTGCCGGTAGTGATTACCGTATTTGCAGACAAATCTTTCGATTTCATCATCAAAACTCCTCCGGTAGCAGTGCAGCTTCTGGAAGCCAGCAAAGCTTCCAAAGGTTCAGCAGAGCCAAACCGCAAGAAAGCCGGCAGCGTGAGCTGGGATCAGGTGCGCACCATCGCAACAGATAAGATGCCCGATCTGAACTGCTTTACCGTCGAATCTGCCATGAGTATGGTGGCAGGAACGGCACGCAGCATGGGTATCGGCGTAACCGGAGACAAACCCTTCTAATTGATCACAGCATGAAACTCACTAAAAAGAGAAAAGAGGCGCTGGCCCAATACGATAATGCCCTCACTTATCCCATGAGCGAAGCTCTGGAGATTGTGAGGAAAATTTCCAATACCAAGTTCGACTCTTCCGTTGACATCGACGTGCGCCTGGGTGTGGATCCCCGCCAGGCCAACCAAATGGTGCGTGGCGTAGCTACGCTCCCCCATGGTACCGGTAAAACTGTTCGCGTTCTCGTTCTCTGCACTCCCGACAAGGAAGCAGAAGCACGCGAAGCAGGCGCCGACCATGTTGGACTGGACGACTACATTGAGAAGATTTCTGAAGGCTGGACCGATATCGATATCATCATTGCAATGCCTAGCGTAATGGCGAAGCTTGGCAAGCTTGGTAAGATTCTCGGTCCCCGCAACCTCATGCCAAACCCAAAAAGCGGAACTGTTACACCCGAAGTAGGCAAGGCTGTACAAGAGGTTAAAGCCGGTAAGATTGATTTCAAGGTAGACAAAACCGGTATCATCCACACTTCCATCGGCAAGGTATCCTTCGAAGCAGGGAAACTGGCTGATAACGCACAGGAGTTGATCAACGTGCTGCACAAACTGAAGCCCTCAGCTTCCAAAGGGACTTACTTCCGCAGCATATATGTATCCAGCACCATGAGCCCGAGTGTGGCCGTGGATATCAAATCAATCCCGGGACTCTGATTATGAACAAACAGGAAAAAGCAAACCAGGTAGCCGAACTCACGGAGGCATTCCGCAGCCATGATTTCATTTATCTGGCAGATGCCAGCGGATTGTCGGCGAATGCGACCAATACCCTTCGCAGGAAATTCTTCGAAAGCGGCGTGAGCATGAAGGTGGCAAAGAACACCCTCGTAGCGCTCGCAATGGAAGGTTCCGGCAAGGAGTTTGGTGAACTGAAGACTTCACTGAAAGGCTCTACTGCCATCCTGCTTTCTGATAACATGAAGGCAGCGGCTGTAACACTGAAGAAATTCCGTGAGAAGTCTGACAAGCCTGTGCTGAAAGGCGCATGGATTGACAACGGTGTATTCATCGGCGACGACCAGCTTACCGCACTTACCGAACTGAAGTCGAAAGAAGACCTGGTTGGGGAAGTAATCGGTCTGCTGCAAAGCCCCGCACGCAATGTAATCTCTGCTCTCCAGTCTGCTGGAGGCAAACTCGCCGGAGTAGTTAAAACACTCTCGGAACGTTAAAAAACAATAAACCCTAACAAAACAAGAAAACACGAATAACCATGGTAGATCTGAAAGAATTCGCTAACCAGTTGGTAAACCTGACTGTAAAAGAGGTAAATGAGCTTGCTCAGATCCTGAAGGATGAGCACGGCATCGAACCCGCTGCTGCTGCTGTTGCAGTTGCTGCCCCCGCCGCTGGTGGTGGAGCTGCTGCTGCTGAAGAGCAGACTGAGTTCGACGTAATCCTCAAGAGTGCAGGAGCCAGCAAGCTGAACGTGGTAAAGGTAGTTAAAGACCTTACCGGTTTGGGCCTGAAGGAAGCAAAAGACCTCGTTGATTCTGCCCCGAAAGCTGTAAAAGAGAAGGTTTCCAAAGCGGAAGCCGAAGATCTGGCAGCTAAACTGAAAGAGGCGGGCGCAGAAATTGAGGTTAAATAATCTCCTTTGATGAACATGCGGAAAGACCCCGGTAACACCGAGGGTCTTTTCCGCGTTTATTCGGTCCATTCACCCAGTATCAACCAAAACACATCCCATTGACAAGCACATCATTCGCCGGAAGAGTAGACTTTGGAAAGGTTAAAAGCGCCCTGGAATATCCCGATTTCCTCGACGTACAAATCCGTTCCTTCAAAGAGTTCTTCCAGCTCGAAACCCCCTCAGACCGCAGGGAAGAAGAAGGACTCTTCAAGGTGTTCAAGGAGAATTTCCCGATCACCGATACCCGCAATATCTTTAACCTCGAATTCCTCGATTACTTCGTAGATCCGCCGCGCTATACCATACAGGAATGCATAGAACGCGGTCTTACCTATGCCGTGCCGCTCAAGGCAAAACTGCGCCTGAGCTGCAACGACCCCGATCACGAGGATTTCAAAACCATTGTGCAAGACGTGTACCTGGGCAATATCCCGTACATGACTGCATCAGGTACTTTTATCATCAACGGCGCTGAACGCGTTATCGTATCGCAGCTGCACCGCTCACCCGGTGTTTTCTTCGGTCAGTCGTTCCATACCAATGGAACCAAACTCTATTCCGCCCGTGTTATTCCTTTCAAAGGTTCCTGGATCGAATTCGCAACCGACGTCAACAACGTCATGTTCGCGTATATCGACCGTAAAAAGAAATTCCCTGTAACCACACTGCTCCGCGCTATCGGCTACGAATCAGATAAGGACATCCTCGACATCTTCGGTCTCAGTGAAGAAGTGAAGGTGAGCAAAGCCGCACTGAAAAAAGTGCTCGGCCGCAAACTCGCTGCAAGGGTTCTCCGCACCTGGATCGAAGACTTCGTGGACGAGGATACAGGTGAAGTGGTTTCGATCGAACGCAACGAGGTAATACTCGAACGCGATACCATCCTCAACGACG
>Ga0209972_10000888_pt1 | contig 28682 bp, 29 predicted proteins | sample NOAtaG_7_FD_187302 | JGI IMG/M metagenome (GOLD analysis project Ga0209972, IMG submission 187302) | Freshwater lake microbial communities from Lake Erie, under a cyanobacterial bloom - NOAA_Erie_Diel1S_2200h metaG (SPAdes) (version 2) | ecosystem: Environmental > Aquatic > Freshwater > Lake ...
ATCACAGGACTGCGTTTCAATGCCATGCTGCTGCAGTGCCGCTGCTGCACCACCGCCCTGAAACCTGGACACCGCCAGCACCCGCCGCTGCTGACCTCCCGCAGCATCCAGCGCCCGCCGCAGCATCCGACACAGCGTCGGTCCCATCTTGCCACCAGCACCCAGTACCACAAAGTCACCCTGCAGCTCCCGCACCGACTGCAGCACCGCCGCGTCAGGTCGACTCAATACCTCCTCCAGCTCCGCTTCACTGCCAATCGACTGCATGCCAGCCATCCTCCCCCGCTACGGCCTCAAGGCCCGTGGATACTTCGCCAGTATCTGCTGCAGACGCCCCAGCTCCGTCGGCTGCTCACCCGCCAGATTGCGACTCTCCAATGGGTCCGTCACATAATCATACAGCTCATACTCAGGTTCCGCCGCTGCGTCATCCACCTTCCGCCACTCCACCAGCCGATAACGCTCAGTCCGGATCGCTCGCCCCAAACGCCCCTTCGGAAACACATGATACGCATGGTCGCGGACACGCGCCCCGGCATCGCGCAGCACCGGCACCAGACTGACACCGTCCAAAGCCGGCGTCAACTGCGGTCGAGTCAGACCGGAAAGCTCCACCAGCGTCGGATACAAATCCACAGACTCGGCCGGCTGCGCCGTCACGGTGGCAGCCAAACCCGGAGCCGCAATCAGCAGCGGAATTCGATTCGCCTGCTCATAATTCGTGTGCTTCGTCCAGATCCCCAGATCACCCAAATGAAACCCATGATCACCCCACAACACCACAATCGTCGATCGATCCAGCCCCAGCCGCGATAACTCACTCAACACCCGGCCAATCTGCGCATCCACATAACTGACACTGGCGTAGTACCCATGAATCAGCTCCCGCTGCAAACCCTCGTCCACTTCTCCGCTCTCAGGAACCGGCAGATAATTGCTGATCTCGCCACCCCGTTTTCCGGCCACCGTCGGAGCTCCTGCGGGCAGTTGCCGACGCTGCGGCTGCGGCAGCCGGTCCGGATCATGCAGATCCCAGTACTTCCGCGGAACACTGAATGGCAGATGCGGACGCACAAAACCCACCGCCATGAAAAACGGAGCACCGCCGTTACGCATTCGCTGCTCTGCAGACTGCAGCCGCCGCATCGCCTCAGTCGCAACGCGACCATCCGCATACGCATCATCAGCCACATCCGGCTGCTCAAACGCCGCACCACGCGGCAATGACCGAATATTCTGCAGCTGCTGGTTCGTAAAATACGCTTCCTCGCGAGTCAGCTGGCCGCCACTCGTGCTGGCCGGATCCAGATACTCAATCACCCGATCCCCAAAATGCGGCACGACAAACGACTGCGGATCTCCCTCGTTGCCATGCCCCACATGAAACACCTTGCCCAGCGACTCGGTCCGATAACCGTGCTGCGCGAAATACTGCGGCAGCGTCACCGCCTCCGGCCAGCGCTCCCGCAGCCGACTGTGCAGATGATACAGCCCCGTACTGGTCGAATGCGCGCCCAGCATCAATGTAAACCGCGACGGCGCACACACCGCCTGATTGCAGTACGCCAGCTCAAAACGCGCCGCGCGAGCAGCCAGGGCATCGATATGCGGAGTCCTGGCAGCAGGATCGCCATAACACCCCAGCGCCGGTTTCAGATCGTCCACCAAAATCAGCAGCACATTCGGACGCTCTGCCGCGGCAACGCCCGCCGCCACACCCACACTGCAGGCCAGCACCGCCAGCAGAACCCCCCGCAGCAGCCAATAACCAGCCACTCCGTCAGACCGTCCGCTTCGACACCGCTGCATGGAACGGTCCCCTCACTCAGTACAGATCCGCAGACACCCCGCCTCCGGCTGCTGCTGCAGCAGCTGCCGCACTTCCTCCCCGCCCGGCACCGCAGACTGAGCACCATGGCGAGTCGTCGTCAGGGCTCCGGCAGCACACGCAAAACGCACCGCCTCTGACTCACTCACACCACCAGCCAGCGCATACGCCAGGGCTCCGGCAAATGCATCCCCAGCCGCTGTCGTATCCACCGCCCGCACCCGAAACGGCTCAGCCACCAGCAACCGGCCCGCAGTATCAGCCAGCAATACGCCGTCGGCACCCATCGTCACCAGCGCCCGCTTCGCTCCCAGCCGCTGCAGCTGCCGGGCAGCCCGCACGGCAGCAGCACGGTCATGCACTGCCGAGCCCGTCAGCACCTCTGCCTCAGTCTCATTCGGTACCAGCCAGTCCGCTGACAGAATCGCCGCAGATACCTCACGCCGCGCAGGAGCCGGATCCACAATGACCGTCACACCCGCCGCAGCCGCCATCCCAACGGCCGTTTCCACAGCTTCCAAAGGCACCTCAAACTGCACCAGCAGCACGTCCGCACTGCGAATCACATCCGCTGCCACCAGCACATCCGCTGATGTCACACAGCCATTCGCACCAGGAATCACCACAATGCTGTTCTGCCCCGAATCCTCCACCTGAATCACAGCCACACCGCTGGCACCCGCGCTCCTCTGCACGTAGTCGGTCCGCACACCCGCCGACTGCAATCCGTGCAGCAGCGAATCACCAAAACCGTCCGAACCCACTCGGCCAATCAGCCAAACCTCGGCACCCAGACGCGCTGCCGCCACCGCCTGATTCGCACCCTTGCCCCCAAAATGCTCCTGCAGATCCCGGCCCGTTAAGGTCTCGCCAGGACGAGCAATCACGGTGCATCGCAACACCAGATCCATATTCACCGAGCCCACCACCACGATCCGCGGCGTTCGCCGTTCCCCGGTCATGGCGCAGCCTGCCGAGGCGGCTCGGTGCACAACTGCACCAAAGCCTCTGTCACACGAATCTGCTGCTCGGCCGTCAGAGTCAAATAGCGGTGCAGCCCGTTTTCACCAGGCACCAGCGTCGTCAGACCCTTTTCATTCACCGTCACCGTCCCCTTCGGCGACAATCCGAAATATCCGCGGTCCGGATACACGGCATACAGCACACTGGTCAGATCCCATGTCGGACGATTGTGCGGCGGAGGCTCGTACAGAACATACGACTCACGCAGCGGATGATGCGGCACATACAGATAGTCCTGCTCAATGCTGACCGCCGGATACGGCACCGCCAGACCAATCTCAAAACCGCTGTAAACAATTGGCGTCGGCCACTCCAGCGATAAAGCCCTCGCAGCAGCCAGATCCTCCACCACGTTGTATTCAAAATGCGGCTGACCATTGATCGGAGCAAACGCACCAGCCATCACCGAAACCAGACGCACCTTCTTCAGCGCCAGCTCGCGTCCCGTCAGCGGCGAAATGTCGTCCGCACCGGATTTCAGCAGGTTCACCAGATTGGTCGAAAATCCGACCTGCACAATCACCACAGATCCGTCGGGTTCAGCCACCAGCGATCGCCGCAGCACAGCCACCGCATCCGCAGCGTCCCGACCACTTCTCAAATCATGCGGGTAACGGTCTGCCTCGCCCTGCTTTTCATTCACCAGAGTTGTGAAGCGGCTCTGCTGCGGAGTCACCCCGGAACGACAGACACCAATCGGTATGTCCCCTCGACCGTAGAATGTATTCACCGCATCGACAAAAGGAGCACACTGGTCGTGGTCCTTGGTGATCGTCACGGCAATCAGTCGACAGAGATTGCGACTCTGCAGTGAATGTATCAAACCCAGCGCCAGTACGTCGTCGCAGTCGTTGCCAATGTCCGTATCAAAAATCAGCGGAATCGGAGCAGACACGGCGGCGGACTGGGCAGCCTGAGCCTGCACCGGGGCCGACTGCAGCACACAGGTCGCCACTGACAGCATCACCAGAAAACAACTGCGAACCATGTCGTTTGCCCCGAACCCGGTCACCAACCCGCCGAAAAATCACAGCAGGCAACGCGTCTGCCTCATCCAAAAATACTCAGAACCCGCTTTGGAAACCGATAAACGGCTGCAAAACCACGGAAAAATCCGCAATGTGAGAATTCATGGGCTGGCCTCACCCACCCGCCAGACGACCACGCCACACTTCCACCTGAGCCTCCACGGAGTCAGCCCCACCCGAACCAAAACTCTGCAGCGCACGATTCGCATTCGCCGCACCCAGCACATCCCGCACGTCCTCACGAATTAAACTGCACGCCTCCTGCAGCTCAGACAGCGGCAGATCCGCCAGACGACAGCTCCGGGCCTCACAATGCGCCACCAGACGACCCACCGTCTCATGACCCGTACGCATCGGTACTCCACGCTTAATCAAATACTCCATCAGCGCTGTCGCATCGAGGAAACCATCCTCCAGACGCGACTCAATTCGCTGCCGCTGGAGCTCTGCCCCTGCAATCATCGAAGGCGCCAGCTCCAGACAGGGTCGCAGCGCATCCAGTGCCGCAAACACGCCCAGCTTGTCCTCCTGCAGATCCCGATTGTATGCCATCGGCAGACCCTTCAGCAGCATCAGCAACTGAGGCACCGCCGCCGTCACTCGCGCCGTACGACCACGAATCAGCTCCAGCACATCCGGATTCCGCTTCTGCGGCATAATCGACGAACCCGTCGTGTACGCGTCAGGCAAACGCAGAAAACCAAACTCCGTCGTAAACCACAAAATCCACTCCTCCGCCCACGTACTCAGATGCACCGATATCAGCGACAGACAAAACACAAACTCCGCCAGATAGTCACGGTCACTGCTGACATCCAGACTGTTCGCCGCCACAGACTCAAAACCCAGCAGGCGAGCCGTCATCTGGCGGTCAATCGGCAACGATGTGCCCGCCAGTGCCGCAGCACCCAGCGGACTCACATTCACGCGCCGACGACAGTCCGCCAGACGCTCACGGTCACGCTGGAACTTCTCCACATAAGCCAGCCAGTAATGAGCCGCCAGGACCGGCTGAGCCCGCTGCAGATGAGTATACCCCGGCAGAATCACTCCGGCGTCCGCTTCACAGCGATCCACAAACGCCCGCTGCACATCCGCCAGCAGACGATCCAGATCATCAATCGCATCCCGCGTATACAGCTTCAGATCTGTCGACACCTGATCATTGCGGCTGCGACCTGTATGCAGTTTTCGGCCCACGTCGCCAATCCGAGTGATCAGCGAGTTCTCGATGTGCATGTGAATGTCTTCCAGATCCTGCCGGAAGGTAAACTGCCCCGCAGCAATCTCCTCGCCAATCTGATCCAGATGCGAACAGATCTGATCCCGCTCTTCCGCTGTGATCAGACCCACACTGGCCAGCATCGTGGCATGAGCCATCGAACCGCGAATGTCCACCGCATACAGACGACGATCAAAACTGATCGACTCAGTGAAAGCTTCCACTCGAGTATCCGTAGCCTGATGAAAACGCCCACCCCATGCCTTTGCCACTGCCACTCTCCCGCCAAAAACCACACCTGCAACAAAAAAAGCCCGCCGGATCGGCTTCTGCCGATGCCCGCGGGCCCGATGCTCAGCAGCTCAGCCTGCAGTCTACTCGGGACGACGCCCGTGTTCCACAATCACGTTCGTCCGGATCCCGCCCCTGGGAGTAAAAGCGGCTTCGATTTTCATCCAGCGCGGCTGAGTCACCGCCACCAGATCATCCAGAATCATATTCGTCACACGCTCATAGTATGCACCATGGTTCCGATACTGCTGCAGGTACATCTTCAACGACTTCAGCTCGTAACAAACTTTGTCCGCCACGTAGGTGATCGTCAGAGTCCCAAAGTCGGGCTGACCGGTCTTGGGACACATCGATGTGAATTCAGGAGCAATCGTCTCCACCACAAAATTGCGGTGCGGAAACGGGTTGTCGAAAGTTTCCAGAATATCGCGAGTCGGGTCAGCCATGAGCACTGCCTGAAAAATTGTGACCAAAACCTGAATTAACACACCCAAAACCCAGACCGACACTTCCGCGCCCCATCGGAGCAACACAGACGGAGACACCAAGGGGGCGAAATCACCCCAAAACTGTTCCACCCCCGGACTGCCGGACGTCCGCCATCATAGACCCCCGCCACACACCTCAATCCATTTCCCTCCTTCCGACGCGGGAATTCTCAAAGAATCACCAGCGCCGGACGCCCCGGACGTTCAGACCCGCCTAAATTGCGTCCCCCGTGCTGATCCCATGGTCCATGTCCAAAGCCGGAGCACTGCTGATGGGACGCCCCACAACCACCGCCGGAACACCGGCCACCGTACAGTTGGGCGGTACGTCACGCAGCACCACGCTGCCAGCACCCACCTTCGCACCCGCGCCAATCTCCACATTCCCCAGAATTTTCGCTCCCGCTCCAATCAAAACGCCCCGCCGCACCTTCGGATGACGGTCGCCCGTCGCTTTCCCCGTACCCCCCAGTGTCACCTCGTGCAGCAATGACACGTCGTCCTCAATCACCGCCGTCTCGCCAATCACAATCGATGTCGCATGATCCATCAGAATCCCGCGGCCAATCCGAGCCGCCGGGTGGATATCCACGCCAAATTTCTCAGAAATCCGGTTCTGCAGATACACCGCCATCAGCTCACGACCCTGACGCCACAGCCATGCCGCCACCCGCCACGCCGCCAGCGCATGAATGCCCTTCAGAAATAACAGCGGAACCAGACAGCACTTCACCGCCGGGTCCCGCTCCAGTACCGCCCGAATGTCCGCACACACCGACTGCAGAATCCCCGGATCCGCAGACATCGCCTCCTGCATGATTTCACGCAGTTGCATGGCCGGCAGAGTCTCCGAGGCCAGTTTTCCGGCCAGATGATAACTGACCGCCTCTGACAATTCGTGATGATTCAGAATCGTGGCGTGCAGAAAACTGGCCAGCACAGGCTCCGCAGCAGCCCGCTCAGCAGCCCGCTGACGAATCTCATTCCACAGACAAATCTCGTTGACTTCAGTTTGGCTGGACATGGCAGAACAGTAAAAAACGGCAGAAAAGACAGGCTGCACAGACAATCGACACCATGAAAACCCGCAATTCAAAGGCTTTCATGGTCGACGCGGTGCGGAAATTATATCATTCTGTAACGCAATCAGGAGCATCGTGATGGTTTCGATGCCCTGCTGTCGAGCGATTCCCGAAGGCAACCTCATGAAAACTCAGTTTCTGCGATCCGTGGGTATCTTCTGCGCCGGTGTCGTCGCCGCCACCGCTGCCCTGACCGTACTGCCCCAGCGACAGGCTCAGGCTCCCGTCGCCAACGGCAACGACAAGTTCTCCATGATCACCGTGCCACTTCAGGAAACTGGAGTCCCCGAGGGAGTGTTCGTACTGAACAACCTCACCGGTATGCTCGTCGGAGGTGCCATCAATGAAAGCACCTCGAAATTCGCTAACCGCTACGTTCACAACGTCGCCGCAGACTTCCAGACAGGAAACACTCCGGACCCCCGCTACGCCATCGTCACAGGACCCGCAAACCTCAGGTCCTCAGGAGGCGTCCAGCCAGCCTTCGGCATCATCTACGTCGCGGAATTGTCCAGCGGCCGAGTCATCGCGTACGGGTTTCCTCGCCCCACCAACCGCAATGTCGGCAGCACCAGCCCACTCGTGATCCTCGACTTCTTCCAGTTCGCTGAAGGTGTCGGACAATAGCCCAAAACCAGCCCTGTCAGCGCTCACACCCGCAGACTCCCGTCTGCGGCTCGCCTTTAAAACTGACCACTGACCCCAGGCCTCCCCTCGCCCCCGGAACGGGCAAGAGGGGTCGGGGGTGAGGGGGCAAAACCAACCCAACAATCCTCCCCTCGCCCCCGGAACGGGGGAGAGGGGTTGGGGGTGAGGGGGCAAAACCAACCCGAAAACCACAACACACACGGACCGAAGTAACATCACCCAGGATGTCGCCCAAAACACTGTTCTTCCAGCACACACACCCGCAGACACACACCCGCAGACTCACGTCTGCAGACTCGCACCCGCAGACTCCCGTCTGCGGCTCGCCTTTAAAACTGACCACTGACCACCGAAAACTGCCCGGAGCTGTCCCATGACCATCTGGAAATCTGTTTCCGTCGTCGCATTTCTGATTACCTGCCAGCTCGCAGCAATACCCTCCGCCCACGCCCAGGCCAAAACTCCCCCGGCAAAAAATCAGAAGGATGCCAAAGCCGATTCGGACTCCAAAAAATCACCCACCGGAACTCCCCTGTCCAAATCCGCCGCGAAGGACGGAGTTCAGGATCTGGTGCTGCCCACACCAGATGGCTGGCAGATCCACTGCACGTATTACGAATCACCCGCCGGCCGCGAATCGGCCTGCGTAATCATGCTCAATTCCACCGACGGAGTCGTCGCCAAAGACACTCGCAATCGCCGCTTCTTCCAGCCCACAGCAGTCGCACTGCAGAAAGCCGGGTTCGCTGTCATCACCGCAGACCTCCGCAAACACGGTGACAGCGTACCCATGTCACCCACCGGCGAACCGCTGCCGGTCAAAATCGGACCTGCTGACTACGCCCTCATGGCCAGTGGCGATCTGGAATCGATCAAAGCCTTTCTCATGGAACAGCACCGCACCGAGAAACTCAACATCCGCAAACTCAGCATCGTGGCCTTTGGCTCCAGCTGCATGGTGGCCGCCGCCTTCACTGTCGAAGACTGGGCCAAAACTCCATACCCCGATGCTCCAACACTCGATCAAAGAACTCCCCGCGGGCAGGATGTACGAGCACTCGTGATGTACAGCCCCAATGCCTCGGTCAAGGGCATCAACACAGCCGGCATTCTGAAGACTGTCAAAGGCCTGGCAGTGCCAATTTATGTCGTCGCCGGTGGCGGCAACAAAACAGACAAAGCGGATGCCGAAAAGGTCTTCAAAGGCATCGAACTGAAGGGCGAACAGTTCAAGGAAAGTCGCAAAATGCTGCTGACCAGCACGCCCACACATGCCGAAGCCTTTCTCGAAGGCAGCCTCGCTGCCACCACGCAGAAGGACATCATCGATTTCCTGACAAAGAATGCCAAAGACCTCGAACTGCCATGGCGTGACCGCACGGACCGTCGCTCCAAATAATCCTCACTGCCCACTGCCCCAATCCACCACATCTCCTGACCAAACGGTGCCACCATGTCTCCGAATCACTCCGGTGCTTCCGCCACTCGTCGCGATTTTCTGACCGCAGCGGCTGCCGCTGCCGGTACGGCCATGCTCAGTTCCAGCCCGGCCGTGGCCGCACCCGCCGCCGATCTGATCCCGGCCATCGACACCCACCAGCACCTCTGGGACCTGAAGAAACTGCAGCTTCCCTGGCTGACAGGCGCACCTCAGGTGCTGAAACAGGACTACGGGCTGACGGAATACGCAGCAGCCACCGCCGGATTGAACGTCGTGCAGGCCGTCTACATGGAAGTCGACGTGCGTCCGGAAGATCACGTCCTTGAAGCGGAAACACTGATCGGCATCTGCCGGTCAAAAAAGGCACCGACCGTGGCGGCCGTCATCTCCGGACGCCCCGGCCTCGAAACCTTTGGCGACTACATTCGCAAACTGGCCCGGGCCCCGGAAATCCGCGGCGTCCGTCAGGTGCTGCACGCCGAAACTGCAGCCGCCGGCATGTGCCTCGATGCTCAGTTCGTAAAATCCATGCTGCTCCTCGGCGAACTGAACCTCAGCTTTGACCTGTGCATGCGCCCGGGCGAACTGGCGGACGGTGCAGCGCTCGCACGAAAATGTCCCGGTACCCGTTTTATCGTCGATCACTGCGGCAACGCAGATCCCGCAGCCTTCCTGAAGACACCACCCAAATCAGACGCCAAACTGCATGACCCCGCAAAGTGGCGCGATGACATCAAAACCCTCGCCGACTGTTCCAATGTGATCTGCAAGATCTCCGGCGTCATCGCGCGGGCTCCTGCAGGAGTCCCGTTTGCCGACTCTCTGGCGCCTGTCGTCAATCACTGCCTCGACACGTTCGGGCCGGATCGAGTCATCTTTGGTGGTGACTGGCCAGTCTGCCTGCTGGGCGGTTCCTACAAGGACTGGCTGACGACTCTCCGCAGCCTGATCGCCAATCGACCGCTTGAAGATCAGAAAAAACTGCTGCACGGAAACGCGGCAAAATTCTACCGCCTGCCCGCCTTCGGCTGAAACTCGCCGACACAATCCATAACCCGAAATCTGTCCGGCAAGCAGCACGTCAGCCCTGAACGCCGATTGTGAAAATCCGCCGTCGCAGCCCCGTTACGGCCACAGACGAACCACTGCCCACTGCCCACTGACAACTCCTATCTCATCCCGCTCAGCAGCAGCAACGAAATCGCTCCCACAATCCCAACACGCACGTTGTCGTTGATCTTCGACGGCACAGATTCCACAATCGCACACAAGACCACCGCCGGCGAGGTCAACAGCAGCGATTGACTCAGTGACAGCGGAGCTTCCAGGGCTTCCGGGTTCTGAGTCTCACCCCAGTAAATCCAGCCGGCCATCAGTGACCCATTGATGATGAAAGCCAGAAAACCGGCCCACGTCTTGCCGTGGTTCCACGGCAGTGTCGGACCCCGCAGCATCTTTCCGAAGGCGGTCGCCGAACCATCACCAAAGGCCAGAATCCCCAGCAGCGCCAGACCCACCTCCAGCCGATCCGGAAACAGTACGATCGTCCCCAGCACTGACAGCGCATACCCGGCCACAGCCCACAAACCGTTCTCACGCTGCTCACGCTGGATCCGACGAAAACCGAGATAGATCTGAGCTGACAGCAGGCAGATCACCGCCAGAATTATCCCCCGCAGAGTCGGTGACAACGGATCCGCATGCGATATGAACTGCAGCGGAAAGGCCAGCAAGCCCGGCGTCATGTGCCACAACCGCCGTCGCGATTCCCGCGACGACAGCGAATGCAGCATCGGAATCAGCTGTCGCCGCGACATGGCTCGAGATCTTCCGCTGGAAATCGACATCGCCCGCACTCCGCTCAATAACCACAGGACCTGACTCCATCCTGATTATCGACGAACTGCTGCCCCACTCGGCACGCCAAACACACCCCGGACCCACCACGACAATCCCACCAGACCCCCAGGGCAGCCGAACACTCCTCAGAAACCGGCAGATTCCGCCGGTCCCGATTTGCGCCCCCGCTGCCCCTCCCGCACACCCGTACCCACATACCTCAGAAATCCCGATAACTCCTCCGGCAGAGCACTCTCGAAGAAGAGTGGCGCTCCTGTACGAGGATGCTCAAGACCCAGTGACGACGCATGCAGCGCCAGACGTTTCGGCTGCCACGGAATTCGCGACCACAGGTCCGGGCGATAACGATCGTCGCCCAGGACCGGATGACCAGCCTCAGCAAACTGCACCCGAATCTGATTCCGCCGCCCGGTTTCCAGCTGCACCTGCACATGAGTCACTGCGGGACTGCGCGGGCCCTCAGGTATTCGAGCAGCCACCTGGTAATGAGTAATCGCCAGCTCGCCCTGGTCCGCGTCACGCACCGAATACCGGCCAAGATTCTTCCCCGTGGCCAGATAACTGCGAAACGTACCACGATCCTGCAACACCGATCCGGCAGTCAATGCGTCATAACGCCGCTCCGGCTTCCGCTCCGCAAACTGCCGCTGCAGCTCCTCGGCACATTCGCGAGTCCGACCGAAAACCAACAGCCCGGAAACTCCCCGATCCAGCCGATGCACCAAATGCACGCTGCGAATCGCTGAGGTGCGACGCACATATTCACCGAGGCGGGAAATCAGTGTGTGGGGCTCGCGACCATCTGTGGGGACCGTCAAAAGTTCCGCTGACTTCTCCACCACAATCAGATCCGCATCCTCGAACACCACCCGAAAACCACGATTCTGCTGCTGCTCGGGACGACGTCGCGGAGAATAGCGACGACCCTGCTCATAACGCAGACGCACCTGATCACCCACTGACAGCAAACGTCCGCTGTTCTGCTCGATCTCACCATTCAGCTGCACGCAGTCATGGTCAAACAGACCGGTGGCAAAGGAACGCGAGCCGCCGGTCAGATGCTGCACCAGTCGATCCGCTCGCACTCCCGCAAACGGCGAACCCGGCTCCACCAGATAGTCCTGTGTCAGTATCGGCACCCACTCCCTCCGCTTTCCGGATCCGCCCGGTCACTGCTGCTTCAAACAACACTCAACCCCAGCCGTCCCAACTGATCACCTGCACCATTTCACCCGCCACATACTCACCCCGCTCCGGCTCGAATATTGCCATCCCGTTGGCGTCACTGGCCGATTTCAGATCGGCCGAACTGTTCCATGCCAGTGGCTCGGCCGTCAGATGGCCTTCTGACAGTCGCAGCTGCACCGGCTGACAGATCGTGCGGTCACCACGCACAGTGAAATTGCGAGTCAGCAACGCTCGCAGCGAAGACAACGTTGTGCGGCCGCCCAGACGTTCCAGCACCGGTCGCACAAACAACTCAAAACATGCCAGACTGCTGACCGGATTGCCCGGCAGACCAAACACCAGACACTGGCGACCGGACTGCCGCAGCACTCCCACGAACAGCGGTTTACCAGGCTTCATCCGCACTCCGTGCAGAATCTGCTGCACACCCTCTTCACGCAGCACCTGCGGCACCAGATCCAGGATCCCGGCGGAGACTCCGCCAGTCAGCAGCAGCACATCGGCTCGCAGCCCCATCTGGATCTGACGGCGGAGACTCTCCAGCGAATCACTGGCCGTTCTGAGCATCCTCGGGACAGCGCCGGCAGCCGCCAGCTGGGCCTGCAGCATGGGAGCGTTGGAATTGCGAATGCAGCCCGGCGGCGGAGTCTCGGAGTGATGCACCAGTTCGTTGCCGGTCGCCAGCACCGCAGCCTCCACGCGACGGTGTACGGGAATCCGCGCGAACCCGTGTTCGGCCAGCAGAGCAATGTGCTGGGCGCGAATCTGAGTCCCCGCGGGCAGCAGCACATCGCCCCGCCGCGCCAGCGACCCGGCCGGCAGAATGTGCGCCTGAGCTTTCAGAGACTCCAGCGGTACCGCAACCTGTTCCACCGCACCAGCAGCGGCCGCCAGCAGCGAAGTCCGCTCCACAGGCACCACACACCTGGCACCCGTCGGCACCAGCGCCCCCGTCATGATGCGAGCTGCCTGACCGCACTCCAGTACCCTTTGCGGCACCATCCCGGCCGTCACTGTCTCCACCACAGTGAACACCGCCGCGGCTGGCGGATCCTGCTCTGAACCCGCAGGAGCAGGCTGCGAAACGGCAAAGCCGTCCATCATCGCCCGGTCAGCAGCCGGCAGATCCTGCGGCACCAGCAGATCTGTGGCCAGCCGCAGACCAGCCGCCTGTTCCAGCAGCACGTCCTCAGCGTCCATCACCACCGCCGCCTGCAACGCCAGCTGCAACGCCTGCTGCACCGTCAGTAATCCACCCGCCCCCACCATCACCCCTGCTCCCAACCGCTGCCTCAACCCTGCACCAGCCCATAACCCAGCATAGCCACACACACACACAATCCAAATCAATGACAACTCTGTTTCCCAACCTCTCGTTCATTCGTGTTGAAAAAATGCAACACCCTCAGTCGATTCCAACTCCTGTGAAAAGGAATTTCCCAACCGAAACTTGCCGTTCCAGGTGCTTACGCGAAGCGATTTGATCAGAATACCGCCGGGGCTCGATTCCGCACGTTTCCACAGGATCACACCTTTTGCCCGCTGCAACCGAAATCCGCGCTGTTGTGTTCGACCTCGACGGCACCATGCTCAACACCGAAGACATCTTCGAAGTGGCCGGGCAGCAGCTGATGAGCCGTCGTGGCCTGGTGATGACGGATGAGATTCGCCGCGCAATGCTGGGCCGCCGCCCGGTCGAAGCTTTCAGTGCACTCAAATCGCTGGTGCATCTGCCGGAACCGATTGAGGACCTGATGCGGGAAACGAAGGAGCTGTTTCGTGCGCTGGCCGAGCACTCGGTCGCGGCAATGCCAGGACTGCACGAAGTCCTGCAACTGACGGATCAGCTGCAGCTGCCTCGCGCTGTAGCCACATCGTCACCTCAGAATTACATGCAGTGGCTGCTGCAGCGCACCGGGCTGGCCGAACGGTTCGTGTTCACACTGGCGGCGGAGGACGTGACGCATGGAAAACCGCATCCGGAAATCTATCTGACAGCAGCCAGCAGGCTGCAGATCGAGCCTGCTCAGATGCTGGTGCTGGAAGACAGCGAAACGGGAACTCGAGCGGCCGCGGCGGCAGGAGCCGTTGTCGTATCCGTACCAAATCGGCATACGGCGACCGGAGACTTCAGCATGGCCAGTCTGCGGATCAGCAGTTTGCTGGATCCACAGCTGCACTCCATACTCAATGCTCGTCGCTTTCACTTACCTGCTGTGACGCCCCGGGGGTTCTGACATGCTGGCATGGCTCAGACTGATGCGGCTGCCCGCCGTCTTTACCGCAATTTCCAATGTCCTGTGTGGCTGTTTCATTTCCAGTCCTGGTCAGGCACCGCCGCTGTCGCAGCTGTGGCTGCTGGTCCTGACAACGGCCGGCCTGTATCTGGGCGGAATGGTCCTGAACGATGTGTTTGATGCAGCGCTGGATGCGGTGGAGCGGCCTGAGCGGCCAATACCAGCGGGTCGAATCAGTCGTCGGTCCGCGGCGATCTTCGGCACACTGCTGCTGCTGCTGGGCATGGGAACGGCAGCCTGCCTGTCGGCCTCAACGGTGCTGTACGCCGTGCTGACAGCGGCAGCGGTCCTCGCCTACAACGGCTTTCTGAAATCCACGCCGGCAGGACCATTCGGTATGGCGACCTGTCGGTTTCTCAATTTTGTCCTCGGTTCCAGTGTCAGTCTTTCACTGGGAGCGATGCCGGCCGGCACAGTGCTGACCGCGGCGAGCGCACTGGCGGTGTACATTATTGGTGTCACCTGGTTTGCCCGCAATGAAGCCGGAATCTCCAGTCGGTTTGCACTCATTGGCGGGCTGCTGGTGCTGTTGTCGGGACTGGCGATTGATGCCGTTCTGATCAGTCGTCAGGGTGCCACGCTGATGTCGATCCGCGGAGGCAGCATGGCCCTGCTGCTGCTGGGACTGAACCTGACCATGCGCGCCGCAGCGGCGATCACTCGCAACATACCCCGACTGCTGCAGCAGACAGTGGGCCTGATGCTGTTGTGTCTGATCTTTCTGGACGGGATTCTGGTGTTTTCGCTGACAGGCAGCGCGGATCGCGCGCTGACAATCATTCTGCTGATTGCCCCGGCCGTCCTGTTGAAACGCGTCATCCCCATGAGCTGATCGCCCGAGCTCCGGAAAACCACCGCAGCCGTGGCGAAAATCGCAGCCCCCCGCCGGCCGTCGCTCGCCCGCCGGACAGCTTTCTTCTATTCTTCCCGCAAACCGTCAATACCTCACACTTTCTGCCGCCTGGAACCTGCCATGTACAATCGCAACAGACTGATGGAACTGATCCGTGAACGAGCTCTGAAGTTCGGCGACTTTACGCTGGCATCCGGCAAAAAATCGCCCTACTACCTCGACGGGAAACAGGTCACACTCAGCGCTGAAGGACTCCTGCAGATTTCCTGGGGACTGCTTGAACTGCTGCAGGGCATCCAGTTCAGCGGTTTTGGCGGCATGTCAATCGGTGCTGATCCAATCGTGGGCGGTGTGCTTGTCGCTGCAGCCGCACAAAATCGCCCGCTGCAGGGCTTCATGGTTCGCAAGGAAGCCAAAGGCCACGGGACTCAGAGATTCATCGAAGGCCCCATCAGCCCCGGTGACAAAGTTGTCATTGTTGATGATGTGGTGACGACCGGCGGCAGTGCACTGCAGGCTGTGGATCGAGTCCAGGAGTTTGGATGCGAGGTCGTGCATGTTGTGGGAATTGTCGACCGACTGCAGGGCGGTGAAGCGGCCTTCAAAGCGCGAGGACTGTCATTCTCGGCACTGCTGACAATTCGCGATTTCGGCATCACGCCGCCAGTGGAGTGAAAACCAACTCGCCCCTCGCAGCCACAGGGGGAGAGGGTGCATTCTGGCTTCATGGGAGGGCGAGGCTCCCGCCGAGCCCCTGAGTGCTCAACCGAACTGCGGCTCAGCAGGAGCTTCGCCCTCCCGTTATGGCCCACAAGCCGGGCACCAGTTCCACGCAGGCTGCCCGCGTCGCCCCCGCTCCCTCACGGTCGCGGCTCGTGGTTGACCGCGTGGTGCGTGGTGCGTGGAGCGGCATTGCCAGGTGGCCTGCGTGGAACCAAGGGGAACTACACCCCTCACCCCCGACCCCTCTCCCCTGCCAGGGGCGAGGGGTGGCAGGTGCGATTTCCACTGCAGCTTAAAAACACAAAATCCTCCCCTTGCCCCCGCAGGGGGAGAGGGGTCGGGGGTGAGGGGGCCAGACACCCTGGAAAGCGAATACCAGGGGGAGAAAAAATCAGAGCGCGGTGCTCGGGCTGGAAAGCCCGAGCTACGAAAAAAATCGCCAACAGGCGAGCCGGGTGCACCGCAGGGATGACGCGCACAGCCTGCCGCGCCCTGCAGCTCTCTCACCCGCAGACTACCGTCTGCGGCTCGCCTGACACCAGCAGCGGAAAGATCCCAGGCTGCGAGAAGGGCAGGTGGAGGTTATTTTACCCCTCACCCTGCAACCGCACCTCCCCCATCCACGCGACACTCCTCCATTGCTCAGCAGATGAAGGTCTCAAGCGAAGACGCGAAGATAACCGCCAGCAACGCTGAACCAACCACTAACCACTAACCACTAACCACTAACCACTAACCACTGACCACTAACCACTGACAACTGACTTGTCGTTTCCGTTCTGCCCTGTAGACTGCCCGCGGTGTGCTCGTTCGGGCACGCACTGTCAGGGTGTCTGCGGGCGATAAGAGTCTTTATCGCGGGTGCAGATGAAAAGGGAAGACGGTGACCGAGCTGTCTCGGAAGTCCGTCGCGGTCGCGCCGCTGTAATCGGGGACTGCCACAGCCGCATGCCACTGGATCGCTCTGTCTGCACGCTGACAGGCCTCCGGGAAGGCGCTGTGTCGGAATGATCCGTAAGCCAGAAGACCTGCCCTCGACAGCGTTCCGGTTCTCCCTCGCGTTTCGGGGATCTCCGGCGATGAAACTCCGTTTCTGTCCACCAGCCTGCGCGCACGCTGCCGCCGGTTTGTGAACGATCGCCAGTCCCTGATTCGCCCGTGCGTCCGCTCTCAGGGATCTGTTGCATGCGTTCCGTACCCCGCCGTGTCCGCGGTTTTACACTCATTGAACTGCTGGTCGTGATGGCCATCATTTCAGTGCTCGTCAGTCTGCTGCTGCCCGCTGTCCAGCAGGCCCGCGCCGCCGCTCGCAGTGCCCAGTGCCGCAACAGCCTGCGTCAGCTGGTGCTGGCGATGCACAATTACGCTGATGTGTACAGCGAACATCTCATCCCCTACGTCATCGAAGATCAGCAGCAACTGCGATATCTGCAGACCTTCAGCGGAGCTCCCGGAAACGCTCGCTACTGGTTCGGCAACATCAACTACCAAAACCCCGACCCCGCGGCCCGACTGGATTTCGCCGCCGGACCGCTCAGCCCATACATGGAAACCAGCTACGCCTCGTTCCAGTGCCCGGACTTCGGAGCGGCACAGATGGAACGAGTCCGGTTTGGCAAACCGGCCACCAGTTACGGGTACAACGGTCGCTATCTGGCTCGCACCAGTGGCATCGAATGGCTGCCCCCTGACTGGCAGGCACAATTCAGCCGCAGCCCGGCCTGTCGCCGGCTGCGCGACGTCCCGTCACTGTCCGCCACCGTCGCCTTTGCTGACAGTGCTGCCGTCAACCTGCTGCAGTTCTACCCTGTCAAACTCAGCTTTGAAGAAAACTGGCTGCTGGAACCTCCCAGCAGCAACTTCCCGACGGTGCATTTTCGCCACAGCGATACGGCCAATGTGGCATTTCTGGATGGCCATGTGGAACGTTTCTCCTGGGCAACTCATGTACAGGTTCCCGGTCCCAATTACGTGTTTCCGGAACAGGCTGAACAGATGACCCGCCGCCGCCTCGGCTTCATAACTCAGGGCAACCTGCAGAATCCGCAGCTTCAGGACGAACTGTACGACCTGCAGTGATTTTGAAGCTTTTGAGCACTGAACAGGCCGGTTCACGAGCGTTCGTCCCGATCATTCTATAAGGTAGATACATAATGCCGCCCTGGTGACATTTACTACAATCACTTTGCAGGACCGCACCATGACACTCAGACTCGACAACTGCGTGCTCCGCGGTGTCATCCGCAATGATGTACCCAATACCATTGACGGCTGGCTGCAAATGAGCTCCGCGGCACCACAGCCGACCATCCTGCTGTCACTGGTGGGCAATCTGCCAGGCAGGCTGGCCGGCCAGTCGCTGCTGCTCAGCCCCCCGACCGCACCTCACGACACGTGGCCGCTGCCAGTCACACCGAGCCGGCTGCATCGACAGCAAATCGGCGTGTTCAGCCGATGCACCTTCCGCACAACTCCGCAAAATTCCTGCTCGTTCGCCTGGCATGGCCCCAATGGGCTCGTCCGCCTCGACAGCAGCAATTGCCAGCTGCTCACCAACCCCGGTGACACAGAAACGACCTCCCTCACGGAACTGCAACTGGATTGCCTGCTGGAATCAGACTCGGACAGCCTTTCGCCGCCGTTCCCCCGCATCCCCATCCCTTCCGTCAGTCAGCTGCCGGACCCGGACCAACTGGTCAGCGATCAGCAGGCGTGGCTGATCCTGCAGCCTCTGCTGGCCCGTCTGGCTCGCGCGGCCGTTTCCTTTCACATGTGCCCGCACATCAGCAGTCGCACCGCACTGCAGCTGCTGATCCACGACGTCCTGCCGCAGCTGCACTCGGACTCGTACACCCCCGGCCAACTTCGCCTCCGCAGCTTCACTTCGGCAGAAAACTGCTCTGTCTGCCAGCAGGAATTCCGCGACTGGCTGCCACCTGCCCCCGTCAGCAGGCCCGAAAAACCGCGAAATCCGCTAAAACAGCCCTTCCCAGTGTCGGGATCCGGATCACGCATCTGGAATTCAGGCTCGGGCAGCACTAGCATGGTGGGCTGGTGAACGGTATTCACTCTTCATCCAGGCCGCTGAAGGTTCGCTGTCATGCCCAAGGTCAAGTTTGTCAACGAAAAAGTCACTGTTGACGCCGCAGAAGGCGAAGACCTGCGCACCATCGCTCGCAAAAACGGTGTCCAGCTCTACTCCGGCCCGCATAAGGTCGTCAACTGCATGGGCCTGGGCACCTGCTGCAGCTGCAACGTCATCGTCGCCAAAGGGGCAGAAAAAGTCAGCAGCCCGGGCTTCCTGGAACGCCTGTGGCGTCTGCTGAACCCGCTGCTGGGCATCAAGATTCTCAGCAACCCCGGCAAGGAAGTCCGCCTCGCCTGTCAGACTCGCGTCAGCGGCGACGTCGAAGTGGTGACTCACCCACCCATCAACTGGCACGGTGAAAAGTTCTGGAACTGATCACTTCCGGATAAACCGATACCCCACACCTCGCACGGTTTCAATCAGATCCGACTGCGGTTCCAGCTTCTTCCGCAACGAACGTACGTGCACATCAATCGTGCGTTCCAGTGAGTTGGCATCTTCGCCGCGTGATGTTTCCATCAGCTCGTTGCGGGAAAACGGGCGACCGGGCTGCGACATCATCGTCCACAGCATGCGAAATTCAGTGGGCGTCAGATCCAGTTCAGTCGCATTCAGTTTTGCCGTGTGATTCACCCGGTCAATTTCGATACCGTGCAGACTGATCACACTCTTCCCGGATTCTGCCGTCTCCACTCGACGCAGCAGCGCCTTCACCCGATGAATCAACGGCTGCACGCGGAACGGCTTGGTCACATAGTCGTCAGCACCCATGTTGAAGCCGACAATTTCATCGGTTTCTGTACTGCGAGCCGTCAGCATCATGACGGGGATGGTCCGAGTCCTCGGGTCGCCCTTCAGCACTCGACAGATCTGCAGGCCATCAATGCCCGGCAGCATCAGGTCCAGCACAACCAGGTCCGGCAGCAGCGTCTGAGCTCTTGCGAGCCCTCCGCGACCGTCCCGTTCCCACTGGACGTTGTAGCCTTCCTTCCGCAGATTGTAGATCACTACATCCGCGATCGACTGCTCGTCCTCAATCAACAGGATCGTTGGCTGCATACGGCCAGCGTTGCCTTGTTTCTGCGAACCGGACGGCTACTCAGCTCCACCGGCCCTGGAATTCCCTGTCCTCCGCGGCAGCCTGGGATGCCGTATAATGGCACCTTCCACCAGGTACACCACGTCCTCCGCAATGTTCGTCGCATGATCCGCCACACGTTCCACATGACGAATCACGGAAAACAAATGCAGCCCCGGCTCTACCAGATCCGGTCGCTGCTTCATCACCGCCACCACATCGTCAATCAGATGCCGATTCAGCTGGTCCACTGCCTCGTCACGCTGACAAACACGTCGCGCCAGTTCCGTATTCTGTTCCACAAACGCATCAATGCTGTCATGCAGCATGCTGAGCGATTCACGAGCCATCTCCGAGAGCCGCTCGGGCATCGGAAAGCCTCCGTGCTGAGCAATCCCGGCGGAACGCTCAGCTATGCTGACCGCCAGATCAGCCACTCGCTCAAGCTCACCACAGATCTTCATCACAACCGTGACTCGCCGCAGGTCATTCGCCACAGGATGATACAGCGCCAGAATCTTCAGGCACTCTTCCTCAATCCGAATGTCCCACTCGTCCACCTCTCCGTCGCGTCCCGACAGCTCGCGAGCCAACCCCGGCTGACTGGAACGCATCCCGTCAACCGAATCATGAATCAGCTCTTCAACCGTCGAACACATCGACAGAATACTGCGATGCAGATGCTCCATTTCCCGAACAAAGTGAATCGTCATCGGCCGAATCCTGATCAGTCAGATCCAGCAGCAGCACCTGTCAGAAGTCTGACTGCGGATTGTTAATAAATGGTTAAGATGATGTGAAAACAAGCAAAACAGGGGGTTCCAGATCAGCCAAAGCGACCTGTGATGTAGTCCTCCGTCTGCTTCTCCACTGGACTTGTAAAGATCTTCATCGTCGGTCCACACTCCACCAGACGACCTCGGAAAAAGAAGGCCGTCTGATGGCTGACCCGCGAAGCCTGCTGCATGTTGTGAGTCACAATCACGATCGTGTAATTACTGCACAACTCACCAATCAGGTTTTCAATCCGGTCGGTACTGGCCGGATCCAGTGCTGATGCCGGTTCGTCCATCAGAATGATCTTCGGATTTGTCGCCAATGTCCTGGCAATGCACAGTCGCTGCTGCTGTCCACCCGACAGCGCCATCGCCGATGTGTGCAGCCGATCCCGCACCTCATCCCACAACGCCGCCTTCTTCAGACACGATTCCACCAGCTCAGCCAGCACCGCCCGATTCTTCTCGCCCGCCACCCGCGGCCCATATGCCACATTGTCAAAGATGGATTTGGGGAAAGGAGTCGATTTCTGGAAGACCATGCCCACATGCTTCCGCAGCAGCACCACGTCCACCGCCGGATCCATAATGTTCTGGCCTTCCACCAGACATAAACCAGTACACCGCGCACCATCCACCAGATCGTTCATGCGGTTCAGAGTCCGCAGGAAGGTGCTTTTACCGCACCCCGATGGCCCGATCAGCGCCGTCACCGAACGCTCAGGCACCTTCAGCGAAATGTCGAACAGCACCTGCTGCTCACCGTAATAAAAATTCATGCCCTGCACATCAATCGCAGCCGCATGTCCGGATGTGTCGAGGTTCCGATCCACACCCGGAACTGATGGTGGCACTGACCGGCCGGAAACACTGGATCCCATGAGCACCGCTTTCTACCACCTCAGCTGACGTCCCGCCCGATAACGCACAATCATCGCCGCCGCATTCACAGTCAGCAGCACCGCCAGCAGCACCAGAATCCCGGATGCCGCCACCGCAGTGAAACGATCCTGAGGATCCGGCTGCTTCGACCAGTCATATATCTCCACCGGCATCGCCGTAAACTGATCAAATGGCACCGATAACAGTCGGCCGGGATCCGACAGCAGTTGTCCCGGAGACTCAATGCCGCCCGGGCACATCGACGCCACCGTCAGCACACCAATCATCATCAGCGGTGCCGCCTCACCCATCGCCCGGGAAATCGACAGAATCACCCCTGTCGCAATCCCCGGCAGCGATGCCGGCAACACCTGCCGCCAGATGGTCTGCCAGCGAGTCGCCCCGAGCGCCAGCGAGGCCACCCGGATCGTCGATGGCACCGCCCGCAGTGCCTCCTGCGATGCAATAATCACCGTCGGCAGAATCACCAGACTCATCGTCATGGCACCGATCAGCACACTGCCGTCATAGATGTCCAGCTTCAGCAGCCGCACACGAAACAGCCCCAGCACATTCACCGCATGGCGACCATCAAACACTGACTGCAATTGAATCACCAGCGGACGAAATGCCGTTAACCCCAATATCCCGTACACAATCGAAGGCACACCCGCCAAATTCGAAAGATTCACGCGAATGACTCGCATCAGCCACGTGTCCTTCGCCAGCTCTTCCAGATACACCGCCGAACCCACTCCAACAGGAATCGAAAAAGTTGCCGTCAGCAGCACCAGCCAGAAGGTTCCCCAAAGACCCGCCAAAATCCCGCAGCGATCCGGCTGCATCGAATAATGACTGGACAAAAAGTCCCACCGCAGCCGACCCACACTGTTCCAGACAATCGACAACAGCAACACCGCCAGCACCAGCAGCGATGCATACGTCGCCAGACGACACAGCCACATAAAGCCACGCGACAGACGCAGACGCTGACGGATCTGACCGTCAGCACCCAGAGTGAAACTGACCGGCGGAATACTGCCCGCCAACTCACCCCCCGCCACACTCATTGATACACCTCGCGATAACGCCGCATAATCCAGCCCGACAGCAGATTGATCGACAGCGTCATCACAAATAACGTTATACCCACCGCGTACATGCTCATCCGGCTGATCGAATCGGCCGCACTGTCGCCAGTACTGGCATGCACCATGAAACCGGTCATTGTCTGAGCACCGCGGAGAGGGTTCAGGGTCAGCAAAGGATTCCCGCCGGCCGCAATCGCCACCGCCATCGTTTCACCCACAGCCCGCGAAAACGCCAGCAGAAACGAAGCCAGAATTCCCGACAAAGCCGCCGGTACCACCACTCGGGCCGAAACGTCAAAGCGAGTACTGCCGAGCGCAAAAGCGGCCTCACGCAAACTGCGCGGCACAGCCCGGATCACATCCTCACTGAGCGACGCAATCAGTGGTGTCACCATGATGCCAACCACGATCCCCGCACTCAGACTGTTGAAAATTGAAATCTCCAGACCCAGCAGGCTGAACAGCGGCTTGAGCACCCACGGAGTAATGAACTTCAAAGCAAAAAAGCCGTAAACCACCGACGGAATACCAGCCAGGATCTCCAGCACAGGCTTCAAAAATTCACGCTCCCGCGGATGCGCATACTCACTCATGTATATCGCCGCACCCAGCCCCGCCGGAACACTGACCAGCGATGCTATCACCGCCACCTGCAAGGTCCCCACCAGCAGCGGCCAAATACCAAAATGACCGCCCGGACCGTCCGTCGGCTTCCAGCGAGCCGTCGTCAGAAACTGCCACAACGAGACCCGCTCAAAAAAGGCCGTCCTGGCCCCCGGAGCATACACGGCATTGCTGAGCAGCACGAAAATAATCGCCGCCGTGGTCAGCACCGACAGCGCAGCACACACGAACAACACCCAGCGTATGAGCGTTTCATGGCGACGACTGATTCTCTGTGCAGCCCACGTCGGCATCAGCACACTTCCCCGCGGTGCACCGAAACCGGCACACCGCAACTGACACTCACTTCACTTCCCGGCACCAGACACAGCCGACTCCAGCGCTGCATTCACAGTCGCCAGCTCAGCCTCCTCCAGCGGCACATAACCCACAGTTCCCACCTGAGCCTGACCCTCGTTCAGGAAATACTTCGCAAAGTCCAGCACCTCAGGCTTAGCCAAAGAACTTTTCTTCACGTAAATGAACAACGGTCGCGACAACGGCTTATATGCTCCCGATCGCACCGACTCAACCGTCGGCTCCACACCGTCCGCCACACTGTCCGTCGGAGAAATCTTCAGCACCTTCACCTTGTCACGATTCGAAAAGTAATACGCACAGCCAAAGAATCCCATGCCACCCTTCTCGCCCGCAATCCCCGTGATCGTCACATTGTCGTCCGCACTGGCACTGTAGTTCTCGGTGATCTCGTCTTCCTTGCCATTGATCACTTCCGTGAAGTAGTCAAACGTGCCCGATTCCTCCCCAGGACCAAACAACGACAGCGGCACGTCCGGCCACGCCGGATCCACATCCTTCCACGTCTTCACCGTACTGCCCGGTGCCCAGATCTTCTTCAACTGAGCCACCGTAATCGTGTCCAGCCAGTCGTTCTCGCGGTTCACACACACCGTCAGCCCGTCCAAAGCAATCTTCAGCTCAACCAGCTCAATGCCAGCCTGCTGGCAATCAGCCTTCTCTGAGTCCTTCACCGGACGAGATGCATTCGCAATGTCAATTCGACCGGCAATCATCTCCTTGAAGCCTGTGCCGGTTCCCGTGACCTTCAAGGCAACCTTCGTGTCAGCAAACTTCTTCGTGAACGACTCCTGCACTGCCGCAGCCACCTTGGCCACCGTGCTGCTGCCGTCCACCTGAATTCGCTTCTCACCGGCACTCGCCTCAACAGCACCCGTCGCCTCACCGCCGGTCTTTGCAGCCGGAGCATCAACGGACTCCACCGAACAACCCGCCAGCAAAAATGCAGAAAATGCCAGCAGTACCGCAGAACCCCAATTGCCGACAACCCGAGACGCAACGCTCATCAACCAGCCCTGACCTTCCTGAAGAAATTCCGCAATTGCACCGCAACAGATCCCCCAGGGAATTAGAGGAGGCAATTGTTAATATTGTGTTAATTCCTCGAGTGTATCTGCCGGGGCTCAGCATTCTTCCCCTGCCGGCCAGCCGGCCCAGCCGAGCGGAATCCCAATCTGACACACCTGCACAACTCCTGTCCATTTCCGCGATTCTTCCCGCAAAAAACCGCGTTTCATCGCCGCAAATGTCACTGTCCGGTCCGCCCGCACACACTCCCCAGCCGCCGTTCCAAGGTCACAATCCAGCCCGGACGGCAAATCCACCGACAACACCCTGGCTCCGCTGGCATTGATCTGCCGAATCACCCCGGCGACCGGTTCCTGCGGAGCTCCCCGGACACCAGTGCCCAGCAGCGCATCAACGATCAGGTCCGCTGCGCCCAGACCCGCAAACACCGCCCCGCTCTGCTGCTCATCACACTCGCAGACCAGCAGGCCCGCACGCTGCAAAAAACACAGATTGGCTGCCGCATCCGCACTCAGCGACCGACCACAGCGAAACAACAGCACCTCCGCCAACACTCCCTCGGCTGCCAGCAGCCGCGCTGCCGCCAGTCCGTCGCCGCCGTTGTTGCCCGCACCGGCAGCAATCACGATCCGGCCCGCAGCCTGCTGCCGCAACTGCAGAATCGCCGCACATAACCCCCGCGCAGCATTCTCCATCAGCAGCAGTGACGGCAAACCCAGCTGCTGCACCGCATCCTGATCCAGACGCCGGACCTGCTCACGGCTTAAGACCCGCATGCACAGCCACACTTTCGCTTTTCAGTTACGCCGAACTTACCCGGACCGACGACCGGACCTGAGCATTTCGCGAGCAGACCGGAGCAGCTGTGCGGTGGTTTCCAGACTGATGCAGCCGTCCGTAATACTGACGCCATACTGCAGACCGGCAGGGTCCGGACCCAGCGTCTGAGCACCCTCGCACAGGTTGCTTTCCAGCATCAGCCCCACAATTTCAGAATTGCCGGCCGCACGCTGACCAATCACATCGTTCCAGACCTGTGGCTGACGCCGATAATCCTTGCTGGAATTGGCGTGACTGCAGTCCACCAGCAACCGCGGCGGCAACTGCGCTGCCTTCAGCATCGCACTGGCTTCGGCAACCGCCTCAGCATGATAGTTGGGGCCATTGCGACCGCCACGCAGAATCAGGTGACCATACTGGTTTCCCCGAGTCGTCATGACGCAGGTCTGTCCGTTGCCGTCGATACCAAGGAAACGGTGCTGCGCCTGAGCAGCCTTCATGGCGTTGATCGCCACTTCCAGACTGCCCTCAGTACTGTTCTTGAAACCCACCGGCATCGATAACCCGCTGGCCATCTGCCGATGAGTCGGCGATTCCGTGGTACGAGCACCAATGGAGGCCACAGTGATCAGATCCGCGATGTACTGCGGAGTAATCGGTTCCAGCATTTCTGTGGCTGCCGGCAACCCGGTGCTGTTCACCTGACACAGGGTCTGGCGAGCCCTGCGGAGCCCTTCCCCGATGTCGAACGTGTCGTTCAGGTGCGGATCGTTGATCAGGCCCTTCCAGCCGACTGTGGTTCGCGGCTTTTCAAAATAGACCCGCATCACCACAAACAGCATGTCGCTGACTTCGTCCGCCACAACCTTCAACTGAGCAGCATATTCCAGAGCCATCGCAGGATCGTGAATCGAACACGGCCCCACGATGGCCATCACCCGCGGATCATCACCCCGCAGAATACTGCACACCGTGTTGCGCGACTTCCAGACATGCTCGGCCAGAGCATCCGTCAGCGGAAATTCCTGTTTCAGCTGCACCGGAGAAATCAGCGGCGAAGTGCCAACAATGTTCACATCCTGCAGCGGATGTACGGTCGATTTCATGTCCACAGATCTTATGTACGCAGAAGGCGGGAAAAAATACGGCAGGCCGGCCCCGGAATTCTCTCCGGCGAGCCGGCTGCAGCACGCGTCAAAGGCTGTTTTTTGGGATTTTTCCCGGAGTTTTCAGGTGACGTCCTTTGCAACCACCACAATGTGCTGGCCTTTGGGCACCGGAGCTGCCCAGGCCTGCGCCAGCACCACTCCGTCCAGCGCCGCCACACACGGATACGGCTCCAGATCAAACTGATCAAAGTCATGCAGCAGGCCCACAGTCTGCCCCTTCCGCACCGCCGTCCCACACTCCACCAGCGGCTCATAATGCCCCGCAAACGGTGCCGGGATGAAACAGTCGCGATCCACCATTTCCAGTTTCCGCTGAGTCCCCGCGCGATGATGCGCAATCGGCTCGATACTGCCGTGCAGCAAACCGTTGTTGATCAGCGCCGCCAGCACACCCTGCCGACCATACCGCACACCCTCAGGGTTCACCGCTCGCCCCCAGCCCAGCTCAGTGCCAACCGTGATTTTCCCCAGCCGCTCAGCCTCCGATGGCAGCAAACCCGGAGTCTGGTTCTGGTAGATCATCAGGGCCGGAGTCCCGAACCAGCGCGCCGTCTCCTCAATCTTCGCACTCAGCACCGGATCATCAATCGGATGATAATTCGCACAGATCGCAAACCGCGCCACATCACCACCGGAATGCAGGTCCAGCACAATATGCACCCGCGGCCAGATGTACGTGCGAACAAAATCGGCAATCCGATGAGTTATCCCGGCGAGCGCCGGATTGCGACCCGCACCGTCCACAAACGCTCGGTTCAGATTCACTCCGTCATCCAGACGACTCTCCCGAGTCCCGGCCAGAAAGGCAGCCGGGTTCAGCACCGGAATCAGAATGATCCGACCTCGCACGTCCTGCAGCCGCAGGTCACGCACCAGGTGCTTCAACGCCACCGGACCCTCGTACTCGTTCCCATGGTTCGACCCGAAGGACACCAAACCCTGTCCGTCCTGCGTCTCGGGACCCACAAACACCGTCAGCGGCAGCAGATGATCGCCCCAGATGCTGTCGTGCTCCAGCGCCACCCAGTAATCCCGGCGCCCAGGAGAATCCAGATCCAGTCGCTCCGGACGAACAATCACACGCTGCATGTCACTCATCTCCTCTGCCGGACCTGCTGACAAATCCACGAACGCCATGTCGGCCGGCGGTATTCTGACGCGAGTCTCTGCGGCTGAAAAGCCCGCCGGCCGACAGTTCAGAAAACTCACACCACCCCGCACCTTTCCCCCGCAAATCACCCCGCCCCCTGCTATCATGGGAGAAAAATCACCAACATTTGCCGGGATTTCGCCCATGCGTGCCGCCCTCTGTGCTTTCCTGCTGCTGATCCCACTCCCCGGATTCGCTCAGGAACCCCTGCGAATTTCCGGAAAAACCATGGGCTCCTACTACGCCCTCGTCATCGACTCGGCCGCACCGCCCGACGCCGATCTGCTGCAGCAGGACATCGAAGCCATCTTCACGGACCTGAACCGCCAAATGTCCACCTGGGACCCCAATTCAGAAATCTCAAAATTCAACAGCTCCAGCGACAGCACCGATTGGTTTCCCGTCAGTCGCGACCTGCTGCTGGTCACCACGGAAGCCCGCCGCCTGCATACACTCACCGAAGGCGCACTGGAAATCACACTCGCCCCACTCATCGAAGCCTGGGGATTCGGCCGCAGCAAACGTAAACGCGTTCCACCCGCTGCCGAAATCGATGCAGTACTCAAACTGCTCGGTACTCAATACATCGAAGTCCGCAGTGAACCACCAGCCATCCGCCGCACTCGCCCCGGACTGCAGATCAGCCTGAATGCACTGGCACCCGGCTACGCCGCTGATCGCGTGTC
>Ga0209972_10000889_pt1 | contig 28674 bp, 24 predicted proteins | sample NOAtaG_7_FD_187302 | JGI IMG/M metagenome (GOLD analysis project Ga0209972, IMG submission 187302) | Freshwater lake microbial communities from Lake Erie, under a cyanobacterial bloom - NOAA_Erie_Diel1S_2200h metaG (SPAdes) (version 2) | ecosystem: Environmental > Aquatic > Freshwater > Lake ...
CTTGGCAAATTCCTTTAGTTCTGCATACTCGGCTACTGCGGCAGTATAACTAGACTGACGCAATTCTTCTAGTAATTTCTCAACTGCCTCAACATTGGGAGCCATTTTCCGAGCAAGACTGAGTTCTGCATAGGTCGGATATCCCAGCAGTTCTGCCTTTTGTTTACGCAATTCAAGAATGCGAGCTATTAATGGCGAGTTGTCAAACTCACCACTGGCGGCACGGCTGACAAAGGCGCGATAGAGTTTCTCTCGGAGATCTCGGCGGCAGCTATGCTGCATGAATGGAACATAGCTAGGATAGTCAAGGGTAATGCACCACGGCCCATTTTCAGGTGTGGCTTTATCATCACCGTCCAAACGAGCAGCTTGAGCGGCTTGCCCAAGAAGACTAGGAGGCAAACCTTCGATTTCTTCGGGTAGAGTCAAAGTCATGCTAAAGGCTTTAGTGGCATCAAGCACATGATTTGAGAAGTTAGTAGAAAGTTCAGCAAGTTCCATTTGGATCGCGTTGAACTTCTCTTTCAATTCACCTTCTAAACCAACACCTGATAGCTCGGCATCCCGCATCGCGGCTTCGACGATCCGTTTTTGGGCTGGGTCAAGATTATCCCACTCCGATGATCCATAAATTGCTTTATAGGCTTTATAAACTGGCTGGCTCTGGCTAAAGCGATTAAAAAATTCAATTACCTTAGGTTGCACTACCTTATGAGCTTCGCGCAATTCGGCACTATTTTTGACACTAAGTAAATGCTCGATCGCACTCCAGCTCCAACCAATGCGCTCAGTCAAACGCTCTAATGGCTCTACTAGCCCTGCCCATGTAGGCTGAAGATTGGCTTCCAGTTCGGTCAATCCCTTGCTTGTTTCTTCGAGCAATTGAGTAATTGCAGGAATGACCTGTTCAGCCTTGATATCTGGAAATGGTGGTAACCCTTTGCCTATCAGGAGAGGATTATTAACTTCACTCATAAATTTTCTTTCAAGTAATCTTTAAGATTTGTAAATAGTTACATTAATTATATATCAATGCAGAGTCGGGACTTAGGGTGGCGACTCCATCGAGTTATGGCGGTTATTTCGACAATTAGACCTTGTGCTCTATAGATTGGCGATCGCCTTTTGCATTAGCTCTTTAATAAAAGGCACATCTTGCTGGATCAACTCCCATAAAGTATTGAGATCTACTTCTAAATATCCAAACATCAAGCTATCCCCAACACTAGTCAAACGTCGCCAATTAATTTGGGGATACTGATCCATAAAACTAATTGGCAACCGCTTCGCAGTTGCGCCGATCAGACTGATCGCCCTTTCTACAGCAAAAATTGTTTTTTGATCGCAACTAAACTGCATAAAATCTATCTCGGATACAAATAACTCCGCAGCAGAGATCGCTTCTAAAATGTCATGTATTTGCACTTCCAGCCGATGGTTATTATTCTCGATTTCCACAGGAATACTCACTTTACTTATATTCATTAGCTTTTTCCCATACATTAAGAATTAGGGAGACTTGTGAAGAGCCACCAGTTTTAGACATCTCGAAAGTTTACAATATTGCCAATGACTGCGATCGCAGGTGGGGCAAAGTTACTCTCTTGCACAAGTTTTACAATATTACCCAAACAGCCAATTAATTCTGACTGGTCTGCACGTGTTCCTTGGCGGATTAAAGCTACAGGTGTAGACTCGGGCAAGCCTGCTGCAATTATTTTAGAGACAATTTCACCTAAATTATGTAATCCCATGTACACCACAATCGTTTCGGCGGCTTGGGCGATCGCTGTCCAATTAATCTGTGGTCGATATTTTCCCGCCGACTCATGCCCAGTCACAAAAATGACCGACGAACTAAAATCGCGATGCGTAAGCGGAATTCCTGCATAGGCTGGAGCCGCAATCCCTGACGTAATTCCTGGGACAACCTCAACAGCAATCCCAGCCGATCGCAAATCGGCAAGCTCTTCACCACCACGCCCAAATATAAACGGATCACCTCCCTTCAAGCGCACCACGATCGCATGAGTTTGCGCCTTCTCGATCAATAACTGCGTAGTCTCCTCTTGCAATAGCGAATGATTACCTCGCCGCTTACCCGCATGAATTTTTTCTGCGATCGGATTAATCATGGCAAGGATTTCATCACTAACCAAAGCATCGTAAAGCACCACATCACAAGTTTCCAACAAGGATTTGCCCTTAAGTGTCATCAATCCTGCATCACCAGGCCCTGCTCCTACTAAATAAACCTTACCTAAAATCCGATCTAAGGCAGGCTGAATAACTTCTTGTAAATCTGTTTGTAAATCTGTATTTGTCATTCGTTATCAAAACTTTAATCAAAACTTGAGTATCTAAGCCAAATATTGCAAGGCGATCGCATCTTCATTTTCCTCATGTATTCTATTTGTTATAGCAATTTATTGAGATTTTCAATTTGTCACAGACAAATTGGAGAGATCGGGAGTAGCGAAGCTTTTATTCGCAAATCCTGATCGTTAAAAATGTTGAGACGCAGCCATCTTGTCAAGCCAAATCAAGGAGAACAGAAGAACACTCACAGAATTAATTGATTAATTAAATTTAATTTAATTAATCAATTAATAAGGGTATGTCTAAAAATCTTCTTGAGCTGTAACGATTACAACGAATCAAAATGAGGCAGGCGTGAATTTTATCGACTTTACCAAAGCAAATCTTACCAAATCAAGTCTAGAAGGAATCAACCTCAAAGGAGCGGATCTTAAGCGCGTTAATCTTAGTAACGCTAAGCTGACAGACTCTATGCTTTCCAAAGTAAACCTCACAGGCGCATTCCTTCATCGAGCCGATCTCAGCCGAGCCAATCTAGTCGAAGCAAATTTGACTGAAGCAAATCTTACATCAGCATTTTTAATTAGTGCTGACCTTCAACGAGCCTGTCTCAATGAAGCTTATCTAGTTGCCGCCAATCTCAACTCGGCAAATTTAACTAGCGCATCTCTGATTAATACCGATCTCAGTCTTGCCACCCTCACAGGAGCGTGTCTCAATGGTGCAAATCTCAGCCGAGCCAAGCTGAATGGCGCATTTTTTATTGAGTCGAACTTATTGGGAGCCGATCTTAGTGATTCTGACTTTACTGGGGCACTGATGATCAAGGCGAATCTCAGTGGAGCTAATCTCAGTCAAGCTTGTTTGATGAATGTTGATTTGACAGAAGCTAATCTTACAGGCGCGGAATTGCATGGAGTTAATCTTTGTGGCTCAATCCTAAATGCAGCAAATCTCAATGCCGTCGAGCTTATCGAGGCAAATTTGAGTGGTGGTTCACTTAGTCGCGCTAACTTGGGCTGGGCAAATTTATTGGGCGCAAACTTAGAAAAAGCTAATTTAGTTGGTTCTGACCTGAGCTGGGCAAATTTGAACGAAGCCAACCTGACCGAAGCAGATTTGAGCTGGACCAATTTGACGGGTGCATTTTTGATGAAATCTAATCTCAGTGGTGCAAACCTGAATGGGGTTAATCTTTCTAATGCAAATTTGAGTGGCGCAAATTTGAGTGGCGCAAATTTGATGGGTGCGAATTTAAGTGGTGCTGATTTAAGTAATGTTGATCTGCGTGGAGCTTACTTAATCCGCACCAATTTACATAATGCAATTTTAAATGAAGCTAATTTGACTGGTGCAAATCTCGATGAAGCGGTATTAAATGGAGCCAGCTTAAATAGGGCAAATCTCAATCGGGCAAATCTTACTAGAGCCAGCTTAACAGGCGCAAACTTGAAAGGAGCTTTTATGTTGTGGACAAACTTAAGAGGGGCTTTTATGTTGTGGACAAATTTGGATGGCGCAAATATGACAGGCGCAATTTTGCCTACAGACAAATAAAAAGTTTTTAGACTCTCGCCCCCTAGCACCCTCTCCAAGAGGGTCAGAGAAAGACTCTGGTTCCCCTCTCGCTCAGAGAGATTGTCAAGGGGTGAGGGTTCCACATAAAAATATGGTGTGAAAGAGTAATGAAAGCTAGAGAACTTGTCGATCGCTATAATCAAGGATTTCGAGATTTTAGTGAGACCGATCTCAATCGTGAAAATCTCAGTGGTATGGGTTTAGCCGCGATCGATCTGGCTAATGCCAATTTGAGTGAAGCGAACCTATCCTCCACCACTCTAAACGAGGCGAATTTATATGGTGCAAAGCTAAGTACGACCATCCTACACCGTGCTAGTCTCAGTGACGCAAATCTCTGTGATGCGGATCTAAATGGTGCTAGTCTGATTAAGGCTGATTTGCATGGTGCTAGGTTGGAACGAGCGAATCTAAGAGATGCAGACCTAACTGGCGCAAATCTCAATGCGGTGAGTCTCGCTAACTCTGACTTGACTGGAGCTAATTTAAGTTGTGTGTCTCTAGTCGGAGCCAACCTAGAGGGAGCGAATCTTACAGAAGCATTTTTGAAAGGAGCAAACTTTGATGGGGCAAAACTAAATGGAGCTAATCTTGAAGGTGCGAATCTAAGTGGTGCAAGTTTTAGTGAAGCTAATCTTAGCCATACAAATTTTTCGGCATGTGATCTTTCCCATGCAAATTTATATGCAGCCAATCTCAGTGATGCCTTATTAGTCAAAGCTGATCTAAGTGGGGCAAATCTAAGTGGGGCAAATCTTAATGAGGCAAACCTTAATGATGCTGATCTTAATGGTGCATTTCTGGTTGATGCACAGCTAGGTCGAGCCTGTCTAGATGGAGCAAATCTTAGTAAATCCAATTGCTATAAAGCGAATTTTAAAGGTGCATTTTTACTAAGGACAAATCTAAATGGTGCAAATTTAAACTGTACAGATTTCACCAATGCTTCTCTGCAAACAGTCGATCAAGAGGCAGATCGAAATCCAGAGTATGTAACTGAGTAGAACGGTTCGTAAAAATTAAGCCATTTGCCGTAGAAACTGTAATGGTATGTAGGTACGTCTTGTCTAGAGAGAGAAAACCATAAAAAGCGATCGCACTAGAAAATAATCAGTTAGGAATGAAACATGAACGTAACTACAAAAGAAATTGAAAAAGAAGCAAAAAGCGCATCAACTAGCCCGAAATATAAACGCATTTTACTAAAACTCAGTGGCGAAGCTCTCATGGGCGATCGCAGTTTTGGGATCGATCCTGAAGTTGTCCAAGACATTGCCCTACAAGTAGCCGAAATTGTTAAAGATGGGACTGAGGTAGCGATCGTTGTTGGTGGTGGCAATATATTTCGCGGTATTAATGGTGCTGATAAAGGTATGGATCGAGCCACAGCTGATTATATTGGCATGATCGCTACTGTAATGAATGCTCTGACTTTGCAAGATGCATTTGAGCATCTGGATGAACCGATTCAGACAAGGGTTATGTCAGCGATCGCCATGCAGGAGATCGCTGAACCATATATCCGCCGTCGAGCCATTCGCCACCTTGAAAACAATCGGGTGGTTATTTTTGGTGCAGGCTCAGGTAATCCTTATTTCACCACTGATACGACAGCCGCTTTACGTGGAGCGGAAATTGATGCGGAGGTGATCCTGAAGGCAACAAAAGTCGATGGTATTTACGATAGTGACCCGAAGAAAAATCCTGACGCAAAACGCTTTAAATCTGTAAGTTTTGATCATGCTTTGATCAATGATTTAAGAGTGATGGATGCAACGGCTTTTGCTCTATGCAAGGAAAATGGTATTCCAATTATTGTGTTCGATCTCGGTGTTACAGGTAACATTCGTCGCGTCATCATGGGAGAATCGATCGGTACTTATGTTGGAGGCTCTTGTGAAATTAACTGATGTTGAGGCGCGAATGCAAAAAGCTGTAGAAGCGACCCAGCACAATTTTAATAGTGTGCGAACGGGGCGTGCTAATGCTTCGCTATTGGATCGAATTACGGTGGAATATTATGGGGCAGAGACACACCTCAAAGCTTTGGCAAATATTTCTTCGCCTGATGCTACGACCTTAATGATTCAGCCTTTCGATCGCAGTAGTATGCGAGCAATTGAGAAGGCAATCTCTGAGTCGGATATTGGGCTAACCCCAAACAATGACGGCAGCAGTATTCGTCTAAATATTCCACCATTGACTACCGATCGCCGTAAGGAGTTGGTAAAAATGGTTTCTAAACTTGCAGAAGAGGGCAAGGTCGCAGTGCGTAATGTGCGGCGTGATGCGATCGACTCACTGCGGAAGCTAGAAAAGGCAAAAGAAATTTCTGAAGATGAGTCTAAAAGCCAACAAGAACAAGTAGATAAGTTAACGGATAAGTTCGTTAAAAATATCGATAAGGTTACAGCCGAAAAAGAAAAAGAAATTTCTACAATCTAAAAACAAAAAGAAGCACCCAAAGGGTGCTTCTTTTTGTTTGTTATAGCAATGAGTCTTTAGAAATTCATTTCCGCAGCTTGGACTTTTTCGACTTGCTTCTTCTTCAGTACCAACAAAATTTGGGTAACGATTACAGAAGCAAAGAATGCTAGCAACCACTGAATGCGGCGAGGATCTTGCAGGACAATTTCGCCGTCATGCTGACCAAAGCCACCAACGTTGGGGTTTGTGGTTAGAGGGGAACCAACTTTCACATCACTACCAGGCTCTACAACCAGTTCAGCTCCAGCAGGAACCTTCTCAACGGCAATGCTGCCATCAGTAGTTTGGATTGAGATTTCATAACCACCGTAGATCCCTTCATCTTCATTTGGTGCGATCGGGCTGATCTGAGTAACTAGACCAGAAACCGAAGAATTATATTCGTTGTTATTGCTCTTTTCACCAGTAGGATAAACCTGTCCACGACCACGGTTACCACCAGCACTTACTGAATATTTCAAGAAGTGAATGCTCTTATCTTTAGCAGGATCAGGAGCAAGTACGGGGAAAACAATTTCCGAATAATCATCACCAGATACTGGCCCAACTAATACGATATTTTCTTGAGTATCGCTGTAGGGTTGGTAATAGGTATCCTTGACTTTTTCCTTAAGCTCCTCAGACAAGCGCTCTTCAGGGGCAATCTTGAAGCCTTCAGGTAATACTAAAACTGCACCAACATTCAAACCTGTTTTGCTGCCATCAGCACTTACTTGTTGTTTGGTGTGGTCATAAGGAAGTTTGACAACTGCTTCAAATACCGTGTCGGGAAGAACAGCTTGAGGTAGTTCTAACTCGATCCCTTTTTGAGCTAGGTGACAGTTAGCACAAACGATACGGCCAGTGGCTTCACGAGGATTTTTGTATGCTTCTTGGGCAAAATAAGGATAGGCAAGAGCTGATTCGGTATTCAGCCCAAATAGTAAAGTTAAACTTGTGAGGATACAAAGACTGACTCCCACAATCAAACGGTTGGCACGGAACAAAGCTTTTTTCATGTATAAGTTCAAATGTATTTCAAAGATCAATTTGGATATGTTTAGGATAGACGGCGCGGAGCGCCGTCTATCCTAAACCCTTTATTTTAAGACCACCAAGGCGCTTCATTGGTGCGGAAGTCAGTTTCTGTCCAAGTGCTAAATTGCACAACATCATCGGAGACTGTGGCATGGGCAAGAGCGAGAGATAGTGGTGCAGGACCACGTACAACTTTACCTTCAGCGTTGTACTGAGATCCATGGCAAGGACACATAAATTTGTTTTCGGCAACATTCCAAGGCACAACACAACCAAGGTGAGTACAAACTGCGTTTAGTCCGTAGGAAGCAATTTCTTTGTTGTCGGTAACGACAATATAAGTGGGGTCGCCTTTGAGTCCTTGGGCAAGTACGCGATCGCCTGCTTGATGACTAGCTAAGAAGGTCGAAGCAACCACATCATTACCAAGTGCATCTTTAGCTGCAACACCACCGCCCGTACCGCCACGAGAAGGAGGTACAAAATAGGCTAAGAAAGGAACAGCCGCACCAAGGGTGGTTACTGCCGCAGCTCCCCCCAAAATTAAGTTCATAAATTGGCGACGACCCATGCTAGGGACATCGGCGGATGTAGAAGCTTGACTCATAAATTTGACTAAGGATTTTGCTGAGAAATATTACGTTTTATATATCGCTTCCTACCATGATATCGACAATCTTTGGACATCTCTCTAGTTGTTTTGCAACGAAATGTTAAGCGCCGTGATTTTAGCGAATATTGTTAAGCTTAACGACAGTAAGTAATTCTAATTGTAAAACTGATTTTGGTGTTTCCAGCGTCTATAGCGCTGGAAACACCAAAATCGGTTTTTATGAAAGTCCGCCGACGGCGGACTTTCATAAAAACCGATTTTTATAATGAGAATTGCTAAAACGTCAGTTCTGTTTAAGTGTTTTGGGTTGAGAAAGGAGAAAGGTTACGCTTAGCGTAACCTTTCTCAAAAACTAGTTATAAATTTTCTGAGACTTAATTATGCCCATATGAATGAAAAATTCACTTCACAGTTTTCTAAATATCGGATATTGGGTTTAGTTGGCAGGGGGCAATTTGGCAAGGTCTTGTGTGCGCGGATGCGAGATACAGGAAAATTGGTTGCGCTCAAGGAACTAGAGCACAAGCGATTTCCCACTAGTAAACTCCTCCGCGAACTACGTTTTTTGTTGACTTTACAGCACGAAAATATAGTTACTTGCACTGCACTTATGCATCACCAAAATTATCGTTATTTAGTGATGGACTACTGTGAGGGTGGGACATTAAGAGATCTAATGAACCATTGCAAGACATTATCAGTCCAGCAATGCTTTGATTTAATTAATGAGATTTTGCTGGGTCTAGAACATGCCCATGGGGAAAATATTATTCATTGCGATATCAAGCCTGAAAATATATTGCTAAAAATTACAGCTAAGGGATGGCTTGCCAAAATTTCTGATTTTGGGATTGCTCGGCTCAGTCAAGAAACAGGAAATGATAGCAACAATGCAGGTTCCCCAGGATATATGGCTCCTGAACGATTTTATGGTCAGTTTTCGGCAGGTTCAGATATTTATGCAGTTGGGATTATTTTGTATGAGCTTTTTGTTGGTAAGCGCCCTTTTTCAGGAATGCCCAACGAGTTAATGAATGCTCATTTAAATCATCGGATTACTATTCCCGATCGCTTGCCCCGATCGCTTGCCAAGATTATTACAAAATCACTCGAGAAACTGCCAAAGCGCAGATATACTTCGGCAAAAGAAATGCGGCAGGATCTTGAGGAAATTCGTTCTGAAGATTTTAGCCAGATTAAAATGGGGGGCGATGTCGAAAGTTGTGAGACTATCCTCTTCTCTAATAAGTCTGAACATTTCGCTCAGAAAAAAACAGATGCAAAAATTATTGGGCTAGTTGGCGCGGAAAAATCTCGTTTTTATAGTACTTCTAGTTTTCTTTTGCATTGGCATAGTTTGAGCCTTGATCAGTCAGAACAAATTGCTAAATCTGAATATGAGATTGAGGCGATCTCTTTTGCCCATAAAACTTTATTTGCGATCACTAACCGATCAATCTATCAATTTGGTCAGGGAAAGCCCAAATCTTTATATCATTCCGTGCAACCGTTTAAATGGACGATTTCTCCCCATGGTGACTGGTTTGCCGTATCTACAGGTAAACAATTAGAAATCAGAAATTTAGTCTATAACCGAGCTATGCGCTTGGAGTTTGCCACTAGAGACTTAAGCTGCATAATTGCCTTTGATCAACATCATTTATTAGCAATCGCCAATAAACCAGAAACTAATGAAAGTCGGGCAATCATTATTTCTCGACGCTGTAATGTAATGTACCGATTAGCTCTGCCTATCGCAATCAATTCTGGGATTGCGACATTTACTCATAATCGTTTACTTCTGCTAGAAGCTGGCAATCATAAAAATATCTTTTTGCTCGATCTCACCCCTTATCGACTTCTACGGATTCCTTTAGAATACGAAGCCTTACTTATGGTGGCAACGCCTTGGGGATATGCAATTACAGCTCATTACAATGACGAGCAGACAATTTTGATCTTGTTAGATTTGCGAGGTAACAATATCAATAATTTGATTATTGATGGTGAAGTGACAGCGATCGCACCGATTGACATTAATTTATTAGCGATCGCCACTTCAGAAATATCTGGCTATAAGCTATATGCCATTGATCTTAAAAAGCTAGAAATTGATCTTGTTTTTTAATACCAATTATCCAAAAAAGAGTTGTGGCGCTTCGTGCCGCAACTCTTTTTGGATAATATAGCAACGTAAGAGATAGATAGGACAATTCAAAACCCAAAAGATGGCAGAGCTTCGCTCTGCCATCTTTTGGGTTTTATGTCCTAAGCAAAGCTTACATTGCTATACCAATTCACGAAAGTGTGGCAACACTTTTGTGAATTAAAACCCAAATCCATTAAGGGTTCTAAAAACATAAAATGGCTACGACATTTTGTGTTTTGGTGTAAGACTAAAGAAGGCGGCGCTTAGCGCCGCCTTCTTTAGTTTTGGGAAGCGGAGGAGCGCTTACGTCGTGAAGCTTCAGGCGATTGAATTGGCACAAATTCCTTGGAAACTTCTGAAGGCTCACTTCTTAGATCAGAATTTTCATCCGTATCCGCTGACTCAATTGGTTGTGGTCGATTTACCCTCAAAATTACTCCATTAGAAGTGCCGTTAGCCTTGACAGGACTAATGACTGGAATGCTGGGAACCACTTCAGATGGTAACTCGGAAATTTCTGGCTCTACAAACCTTTCCGAAAAGTCATCATCTCGATCTGCCGAGTCATTTGTTTCCGCGTTTGCATCAAAACTTGACTCTGCACTTGATTCATTATTTGAATTTGATCTCAGGTTGCCCATGTTATTGGCAATCTTAGGAGCTTGTCCTGGTAAAGCAACCGTCACAATTACATTACGAGGATCTTTAACTTCGCGATCGAGCAGTACCAAAGGCGAAACGCCGATTAGAGAATAAACATCTTGCTCTTCTTCCGTCATTTCCACCACAATTAACTCTGGTGGTTCAATGACTTTGGTGCGAATTTCCCGTTTGCTAGGACGCTCAGGTAAATTTTCAGTAGTAACTACAGGTACGGTATCTACTACTTCAAGCAATTCTTCACTTGGCTCAGCGATCGCTTTAGTTGCAGGAATATTACTAGCAATGCTAGGCAAAGACAATTTAGCTGGAACAGATCGATCAGCGACAATTTCACGCTCAATGCGTGGCTCAAACCTTGGCTCAATTAATGGTTCAATGCGTGGCTCAAAGCGCGATCGCACATCCATTGGTGCAACTTTTTCTGGCTCACGCGAATCACGCGAATCTTTATTGAGCATGGCGCGTTTGCCGCGTCTACGCAGATTTCCCCGCTCTTGATAGCTCGGATGGTTCACTAAGTTTGGCTCTAGCCCACCGCCCAAGTCAGAATCCCCGTCTTCGTACTCAGAGGTAAAATCAAGCTGATTAGATTGCTTGGATTCCCAAGTACGAGATGTCGCATCAACAGGTTGTCCAGCCGCTTCACCTGGTAAATGCATTAAATGTCCTAAGCCACCGCAGGTAGAACAAGGACGACCAAATAATTCATAAATACTCTGACCTTGGCGCTTACGAGTCAGCTCCACTAGCCCTAATTCCGTAAGCTGCGCAATTTGAGGACGAGATTTGTCCGATCGCAAAGCTTTATTAAAATGTTCAAGTAGTTGTAATTGATCGCGGCGAGTGTCCATATCGATGAAGTCCACCACAATTACGCCAGCAATATTTCGCAGACGAACTTGACGGGCAATCTCCACAGCAGCTTCACAGTTTGTCCACAACACTGTCTCGCGAGAGGTTTGGGACTTGGTAAAGGAACCAGAGTTAACATCAATTACGGTTAAGGCTTCAGTTGGCTCAATAATAATGTAGCCACCACTAGGCAGATCGACTCTAGGTTTGAGCGCTTCACGGATGCCAGCATTAACACGAAAATATTCTAAGATTGGCGTGCGTTCACGATGGTGATCTAACATCAAACCGCTAGGAATTTTGCCATCCGCCCATCCTAGTAAATGCTGTTTAATGCGGCGCAGACCGTCACTAGTATCGGTAACGATCCGATTAACTTCGGTGCTATACAGGTCGCGCAATACCCGTTGGACAAAATCTCGTTCGCGATCTAGCAATGTTGGCTGGCGTGTAGTGGCGACATCTTGCTGGATGCCTTCCCACTGGCGCTGCAAATTATCGAGATCTTCAATAATCTGCTCCTCAGGCATTCCATCTGCCTCAGTCCGTACCAAAACGCCCATACCCGCAGGCTTAACCAAAATGGCAAGGGCACGTAGACGATTACGCTCAGACTCACTGCGAATGCGTCGAGATAGGTTTACGCCACGACCAAAAGGCAGCAGCACCACATAGCGACCTGGCAAGGAGATATTTCCCGTTAAGCGGGGACCTTTGTTGCCAGTTGGTTCTTTCATTACCTGCACCAGCACTCGCTGTTGCGGTACGACTAGATCGCTGATCGAGCCAGACGATCGCCTCATTTTTAAAGGACCTAGGTCAGTAATGTGAATGAAGCCATTGCGATCGCCGTCACCAATATTTACAAACGCCGCATCAATACTGGTTAAAACATTTTCGACAACGCCCAAGTAAACATCCCCAACTTGGTGAGTTCCTGCGGCAACAACAATTTCTTCAATTTGATCTTCGCTAAATACAGCAGCAATTCGATACTGCTCGGCAATAATTATTTGCTTTGGCATTCAATTTCCTCAGAATTTCTTCGATTCAAGAGAGCCAGCCTAAGAACCTACCTGAAAAAATTTTTTCTAAAACTTCATATAAAAAATATTAAAAAAAATATCTTTCAAACCCTTTATATAAGTAAATCAACGTAATTAAAACTTAGAGTCAACACCTATGTCGTCCGCTGTGCGTGTGGCAAAGGTTTTGGGTTTTTATATTTAATTGCGCCTACTTACTTAAATAGACTCAAAAAAGTCTGAATAGGGGCTTCACAACAGAACATACCAATAACGAAAACAAGAAAAAAATTTCGATCGCAACCTGTCTCTATCATTGACCGTTTACATAGCTATGTACCGAAGCTAGTAATCAGTCGCTGTGTCTGCTCTGACATCACGATAACAAGACATATTGCTTTGTATGGAAAATTGGTGGGGTTTCGTTAAAAGAATTAAGTTATTTCTTAGACTGGCGTTTATTAGACTATCTAAAAGTTGCTTACACCATCTGCCTACAGCATTCAGCCTGTAGGTAAAACAGCGTACTTGATAATTCAAGTTTATGATTATGGTTTGTAAGCTTGATCGCTTAACTAGCAGCTAGATGCGTTTTAGCTAGCAGCCAGCTTAAGCCTATCGTAGTATTATAGCGCAGCATTGGGCGTAACTATTTCTTAATAGTGTTTTAATATTGATAGTTATGTTGGGAATACGGTGCAGCCGCATCTCCAACTTTAAAGTGGTTACGACGGAAATACATCTGGGCTGTATTTCCAACTTTAAAAAATAAAAAAATGAGGGTAAGGTTCTGAGTACGCGAGTAGTTATCGTCCGTCACGGTGAGAGTAATTTCAACATCCTAAGCAAAATCCAAGGAAGGGGTAATTATGATCGCCCAGAATTGCAGTCTGTATTGACCGAAAAGGGCAAACAGCAAGCTAAGCTCGCGGGAAAAGCTCTGGCAAACCTAAGTATTGATGCTGCCTACGCGAGTCCTTTAGTCCGCGCTCAGCACACTGCCAGACTCATTTTGGCTGAAAATTTTAATCCGCCTGAGTTAGTTGCTACTGAAGGTTTATTAGAGATTGACCTTAGCGAGTGGGAATCGATGATTTCTCGTGACGTTAAAGAGCAGTTTCCTGAAAAATATCATCTCTGGCAAAATGAGCCAGAGAAATTTCAGTTAGGCGATCGCTATCCAATTCTTGACCTATTTGAGCAAGCCAAAACTCTATGGGCAGAAATTTTACCTAAACATCAAGGTAAAACGATTTTGCTTGTGGGGCATAGCGGTATTAATCGCGCTTTGATTTGCTCCGCGATCGGCATTCCCGTTGACCTCTATCACAATATTCAGCAAGTCAACTGCGCTATTAGTATCCTTAATTTTCAGGGCGAAAGTATCACTGAGGGCGTGCAACTTGAATCCCTCAATCTTGCCAGTCATCTTGAGGATATTTCAGGCTCACCCCTACCCCCTGTCAAGAAAAATCACAATGGGCCGCGTTTATTGCTAGTCCGTCACGGTGAAACCGAGTGGAATCGTCAAAAACGTTTTCAAGGACAAATCGATGTGCCACTTAATAATAATGGTCATGCTCAAGCTAGACGCGCCAGTGAATTTCTAGCAAAAGTTAAAATCGATAAAGCCTTTAGCAGCCCCATGTTGCGACCTAAAGATACTGCTTTAGAAATTTTAAACAAACATCCCCAGATCAAGCTTGAGCTATTTGATGAACTCAAAGAAATTTCCCATGGCTTATGGGAAGGCAAATTTGAACATGAAATCGAAGCTGAGTTTGCAGGGCAGTTAGCTCTTTGGCAAGCCAAGCCTGAAACTGTGCAAATGCCTGAGGGCGAAAATTTACAGCAAGTTTGGGATCGGGTGGCGATCGTTTGGCAAAAAATTGTCGATTCAGTTCCTGCTGGTGAAACTGCTCTAGTTGTCGCCCATGATGCTGTAAACAAAGCGATTCTTTGCCTATTATTCGATTTTACTCCTGAGCAATTTTGGGTCTTTAAGCAAGGAAATGGTGGAGTAAGCGTAATCGATTATCCTCAAGGTGGACAGGGCTCTCCAGTTCTACAGTCTGGGAATATTACCACTCATCTATCTGAGGGTGTGCTCGATCGCACCGCCGCAGGCGCTCTTTAAATATAATTGAAATATAATTGAAGCCAATAAAATCAATTTTGGGTTTTGCTGCGCCGAAGGTGCAGCAAAAAACAGAATTAGTTTCTTAATGAGAATTGCTACACCATTTACTTCAAACCTTAAGAGAGACGCATTTTCTGCTAATTTGGTGTGAAGGATTTTTCTTAGTATCTTGTTTTAGTATTCGGAGTTTAAATAAAGTGACTATTCTATTCCAACTTTTATTGGCTGCTTTTGTCTTGTTTTCCTTCGTTTTGGTGATTGGTGTACCTGTAGCTTACGCATCCCCTAGCTCTTGGAACCAAACAAAGCCACTTTTATTTCTTGGCTCTCTAATTTGGTTAGCATTCGTAATTGTCATAGGCATTTTGAACGCTTTTGTAGCTTAGATATAGCCAATAACCCCAGAACAAACTTCCAAAAATCTTGCTGAGCAAAATTTTTGGAAGTTTCTCCTTTGATTAATCATTTGAAAATCGCTATAAATTAATTCTATGACCGTTTTTGAAGGTAGTTTTACTAACACAGATAGTTTGCGCTTTGCGATCGTGGTAGCGAGGTTTAATGACCTGATCGTCGGTAAGCTCCTCCAAGGATGTCAAGATTCATTGCTTCGCCATGGGGTGGATGTTTCGGAAACTGGCAGCCAAGTTGATTATGCTTGGGTTCCTGGAAGTCTCGAAATCTCGATGGTCGCAAAAGAATTAGCAACCTCGGGACGTTATGACGCAATCATTTGCCTAGGAGCTGTCATTCGTGGGGATACGCCTCATTTTGACTATGTGGCTAATGAGGTTTCTAAAGGTGTATCTGCAACCTCTTTTCAGACTGGTGTACCGATTATTTTTGGTGTATTGACCACTGACACAATGCAGCAAGCTCTAGAACGCGCTGGCATTAAAGGTAATAAGGGTTGGGAGTTTGGCATGGGTGCGATCGAAATGGCTAATCTCATGCGCCAAATTCGCTCGAAATCTGTTTAAACAAGCGAGCTTTGCTCGCTTATTTAAACTATAAATCCTGCACTTTGTCCTTGGGATGCTTGCCAACTGCGGGCATCGTAATATAAATCTTCTAAACAAATACTATAAAGAGCATCCTTAAGCTTCCGATCAAGTCTTTGCCAAAGCGCAAATGTTACCCAATCAGAGGCAAGTTTTTCCTGTGGCTTTAGTCTGGGCAAGGGATAAGTATCTTCGCCCACTGCTGACAAAATTTCGCCCAGAGAGATATCTTTAGGCGATCGCTTTAGCTTATATCCCCCCTGAACACCACGCACTGACTCGACTAAATCCGCTTGGCGCAGGGCAATTAAAATTTTTTCTAAATATGGCGCAGGAATTGATTGGCGATCGCTAATTTCACGAACTGATACAGGTTTACGTTTTGCCCAAACCACCAGATCGAGCATCGCCTTCACACTGTAATGACCTTTTCTGGTTAGTTTCATCGGCTTGCTTATCAGAACATGCTGCTTCGCAGCATGTTCTGATTTTTTCTGGCTTTTTTAAGTTTGCGAAAATTCTTGAATAACCGAAGACAAATCGACAGGAGCGGGCAACATTTCACCGCCGCGCCAATCTAGTACTTGTACCAAAATCAAATAGCCCACACCCAAAATTACGGCGACAACGCCTGTCAAAACTGATATCCATTGTGATCGCTGCATAAGTTAAATCTAAATGAAAAATTTAAGTAAATCGATGAATTAGAAAAAATATCCTAACTAACTGCTATTATCCCTCTTGAAATATCTTTAATCATTGATATTTAAGTAAAACCTGATTTAGGTAAAACCTACAGTAATTTGCCTTAATCAATTACAGATTGCCTGACAAAGTCCTGCATGGTAGAACTTTCTCAGGCAATCTGTGAGTTTAGTGAATCCGCAAAGTGCTGTATATCAAGTAAAGCTCTATTTTGATAGGAACAAACTTTTTCAATTCTTCGTCCTAAAACTTGAACATAAAGACACAGACTTTTTTAAGTCATGTGCAGATTTAAGTCCAGTAGGAGCAAGTAATTGATGAGTTATAGCCTATCTTGGTCAACCAGCATCGGAGGGTACGCGCCCTCCAACTCCGTGTCCGTTGATAAGCTCCCCATCGTTGAATTGGTACAACTGTGCCAAACTGAAGCGCAAACCAGCAGGTCTGCGTTTGCAGAACTCATGCGACGTAATCAATCCTACGTCGATCAAGTTTTGTATAAACTTGCTCCTGACTGGCAAGATCGTGCTGATCTTGCTCAAGAAGTCTGGTTGCGCGTATATCGTAATATCAAGCGCTTGCAAGAACCTGAAAAGTTTCGTGGTTGGCTGAGTAGAATTGCTACCAACTTGTTTTATGACGAATTGCGTAAGCGTAAGCGTGTTGGTAGCTCAGTTTCTCTCGACGCACCATTTATGTCTGGCGATGGTGATGAAATGACTTGGGACTTGCCTAGCGCGGCTCCTAGTCCTATAGACAATATGTCTACGCAAGAGTTTTATGAACAACTTCGTAAGGCTATTCAAGATTTACCTTCTAGCTTCCGCGAAACCATCGTTTTAAGGGAAATCCAAGGTTTGTCCTATGAGGAGATTTCTGAATTAACAGGTGTATCGCTTGGTACAGTAAAGTCACGTATAGCTAGAGCAAGATTGAAACTACAAGCGCAACTACAACCCTATTTGTCAAATATGTAACGAGGGGTGTATTTAAGTTATGAGTGCTAACCAAATTTTTAATAGTTCTATGATTATCCCAGAGGAGCGCTTTGAGTTACTAAGTGCGTATATAGATGGCGAAGTAACTGAAGCTGAAGAACAACTTGTCGAACAGTGGTTGTCCGATGATGTTGATTTCCGTCGCCTCTATCAACAACAACTAAAGCTACGTCAATCGCTAATTGATCTCCCAGTACCTGTAGCCGCACATTCATCGGTCAAAACAGAGACAGATGTGATGATTAATCGTGTCCTTGCTGAGATTGACAAGCGATCGCAGCGTCGTAAATGGAAATTAGCGGGTATTGGTATATCTGTTGCCGCTGTAATTGGAGTATTCGGCTCGATGTTCACATTCAACTCTAGCCCTCAATTCAGCCCAGTGGCAAACAGTATCAAGTCTCCAGCTCCTACCCAAGTAAAACCAGAACCAATCTTAATTGCTATGGAAGAGCCATTGGTTCCTTTACCCAAGTCGATGAGTTCTAAATAAAAACCAAAAAAAATGGTTACGGAGGGCTATGTCCTCCGTAACCATTTTTTTCGTTTTATTATTGTGAGGGGACTTATTTGCGTCGCCTCTTTTTTTGCTTGACTGACCAATGACTCGTAAAATGAAAGCAAGCCTAAAGGTATGGGCATTTCAGTATTTAGAGCATTTACTCAGAGCATTTTTAGCTAGCAATTTTAATGAGCATCAAAGTCGTTCCTACAGTCCCTTTTTCTGATCAGAAGCCCGGTACTTCTGGTCTCAGAAAAAAAGTTACCGTTTTTCAAACGCCTAACTATCTCGAAAATTTCGTTCAATCAATATTTGACAGCCTCGAAGGATTTCAAGGACAAACTCTTGTCGTCGGTGGCGACGGACGTTACTACAATCGCCAAGCGATCCAAGTAATTCTGAAAATGGCAGCAGCCAACGGCTTTGGCAAAATCCTTGTTGGACGTGGAGGGATCTTATCGACACCTGCTGCCTCTTGCATTATTCGTAAATACAATGCTTTTGGTGGCATTATCCTCTCGGCGAGTCATAACCCCGCAGGTAAAGATGGCGACTTTGGCATTAAATACAACACAGGCAACGGTGGCCCCGCACCTGAGAAAATTACTGATGCGATCTACAACATCACTAAGAGCATCACTGAATATAAGATTCTGGAAGCTGATGATCTTGATCTTGACCAGATCGGTGAATCTCAATTAGGTGAAACCACGATCGCAGTAATCGACTCTGTTGCTGACTATGCAGAATTGATGGGTGAATTATTTGATTTCGATCGCATCAAATTATTGTTAGCCTCCCCTAACTTTCGGATGTGCTTCGATGGAATGCACGCGGTAACTGGCCCCTATGCTCAAGAAATTCTTGTTAATCGCCTCGGCGCACCCGCAAGTGCATTGCAATGTTGCATACCTCTCGAAGACTTCGGTGGTGGACATCCTGATCCGAATCTTGTTTACGCCCACGATTTAGTCGATGTTCTTTATGGTGAAGATGCTCCTGACTTTGGTGCAGCATCTGATGGCGATGGCGATCGCAACATGATTTTAGGCTGCAAATTTTTTGTCACCCCTAGCGATAGCTTAGCCATCCTCGCAGCTAATGCTCATCTAGTCCCTGCTTATAAAGGTGGACTGGCTGGTATTGCTCGTTCCATGCCCACCAGCCAAGCTCCCGATCGCGTAGCAGCTCGTTTAGGTATTGAATGCTACGAAACCCCTACAGGCTGGAAGTTCTTCGGAAATTTACTAGATGCAGGTAAGGCAACTCTTTGCGGCGAAGAGAGCTTTGGTACAGGTTCCAATCATGTCCGCGAAAAGGATGGACTCTGGGCGGTACTTTTCTGGCTGAATGTTTTAGCGGCTCGTCAACAATCTGTTGAAGCGATCGTTAAGGAACATTGGCAGCTTTATGGACGCAATTTCTATTCTCGCCATGATTATGAAGGTGTCGATAGCGATCGCGCCAACACCCTGATTGATAATCTTCGCAATAAATTTGCAGATTTGCCAAGTCAGAAGTTTGGCAATTATGAAGTCGCATTTTGTGATGACTTTAGCTACACCGATCCTGTGGATGGCAGCATTAGCAGCAAGCAAGGAGTACGGATCGGCTTTACCGATGACTCGCGCATAGTATTCCGTCTGTCTGGGACTGGCACTGAAGGCGCAACTCTGCGACTCTATGTAGAAAGCTATGAACCAAATATTGCAAAGCATTCTCTCGACACTCAGGAAGCGCTGAAGGAACTAATTGAGATAGCCGACCAAATCGCGCAGATCAAGACTCTAACAGGACGCGATCGCCCTACTGTGATTACATAAAATAAAGGCGCACCCTAAGGGTGCGCCTTTATTTTATCGAGTAAAAATCATCTGGAGTATTGCAATTAAACAGCATCGCAAAAGGGGCATTTTCTATCTCAATAACTTCTTGATTACTTAACCATTTTTGAAACGATCGCCCACCAATATTGATAAATTCTCTGAGAGAATCTTGGCATTGCCAACGATAGAAACCGCATAGAGGTTCCCATTGCTTTTGCGAATTCTCATCTACATAACGTGGTAAATAGGCGATCGCAGTTTCAGGTAAACTCGCTAACTGACTAGCCCAAATCTGGAGAATATCACCTTGCAGATTTGGCAAATCGCAGGCAAGCAACAAGATCCAATCGACAGGACTTGCGATCTCCCTAATTCCTTGCCAAAAGCCAACTAATGCTCCATCAAATTGTTGATCTAAAACTAGATAACAATGCGGTAAATTTTGGGCGATCGCTTCTTGATATTGTTTCTGACTTCGCGCCACTACATACACTGAATCAGCCACTCCTAAAGCAGTTTGACAGGTTCTTAATAATAGAGTTTCACCATTAATTTCTAATAAAGCCTTATCTCTTCCCATCCTTGAGCTTTTTCCGCCCGAAAGTGCGATACCCAAAAGAGAGTTGCGGTGCGGAGCGCCGCAACTCTCTTTTGGGCTTTGGGTTTTCCCTAACATAATTAGCTACAGCTATAGATGAATTTGAGAATCTCTCGGGCAGTAATTTCGGGGCGTTCCAAATGAGGAACGTGACCGCTATTATCAATCCAAACAAGCTTATTATTAGGAATGATTGATTGGAACTTAGCTGCATCTTTTGTGCCGAGAATGCGATCGCGATCGCCCCAAAGAATTAAGGTTTCCTGTGTCAAATGTGCTAATTGCTTCGCAAAGGAACCATAGCCACCGCTTTTTGTAAACGCAATCAGAGAATCGCTCCAGCGTGGCATAGCCAAATGGAGCGACGCGCAAACTTCGGCATCGGGCGTGACAAATCTAGAATCAGCATAAGCCTTGAGACTAACTTCACGGCGGACTTTGGGGCTTCGCAAAAAATCTGTTGCCATACGATCTAATGGTGGTACAAGAAATTTACCAGCAGCAGTTCCTTTCCTCATTCCTGCACTACCAATGAGAATCAATTTTTTCACTACATCAGGATAGGTAAGCGCAAAGTCGATCGCAGCTGCACCGCCCATTGATGCTCCAACTAAAATAATTGGTTTAGCGATCGCCGTTTTCCAAAAATAGTATAGATGCTCTTTGATCAAGTCTGGGCTAACTTGGCTATCTGCAAGACGCTCAGTTAAACCGAATCCAAACAAATCCAAAGCCCATGTTTGGCGTGAAGTCGCTAGTTTTGGGATTAGCCGTCGAAACTCTAATAGAGAGCTATCAAAACCATGCAGGAGCAAAATCGGTATGTCTTGCTCATCTTTACTCATACCATCGCAGACATAGCTCGTCAAAATCACTTCACTAGTGAAAGACGTTGAGACAAGACAAAATTGAATATTATCAACAAGAGCGATCGAGGTTGCTTCTGTGAGTTGCGATCGCAGTTGGGTAACTTCAGGCGGTAAGTTCGACATTAGATCGTGTTCAGGTTTCATCACTACTCATTTTATTGATTCCATCTATTCCCTCGCTTGCAGGAAATCGGGAATCTGTATCTAATTCTGTATTTTTTCGTTTTAACTTGTGTAGACGCATTTTTACAAGAGTTGCCCCCGTAATCGTGGCATAAAAAGGAGTAAATCCTAAAAAGAACAATAGAATCCCATATAAACTACCCCGACCTCGAAAAATAGCGATAATGGCGATCGCCATGAATGTTACTAGAACAATATTAACTATCAGCCATAAAATAGCTCTCCCTTTCAAGATCTGAGGATTAGAGAATTTTGGGTGCTGACTATTCCATAGAACTAGCCATTGTAAGACTCCTAGGATGATTCCCGACAAAACTAGCCATAAAGAATTTACGGCTAATAGTGGAATGCGATCAATAATGTTGCTTTCGGCAAAAGAACCATCTGAATTAAGCACAAAACCAAATTGGGCTGTATAGGCTAAGCTTGTAGCCGCAAAAACAATCCAAGTCCAACCAAATGTACTAGCTAAAATCCACCAGACTGAAGATTTAAAGAATCGCCGCAAAACCAGATATTGCATTAAGCCCACAAATGCGCCTACTACAATCGCTCCACTGACAATGCCCGTTGATACAGGACAGTTCAGACTGCCGAAACCCGTATCGCAAATGCGGAGATCCATTAGACGATCGCTAAGGTAGTGAACTCCCGCTAAACAAGCAGCAATCCCAAATATAATACCGATCGCAGCACCAGCTAGCGTAGTCAGTACCCATCGCCACCATAGACCGACAGCAGATAAAGTGCGTTGTTTTTGCATTGTGTATTTCAATCCCGCATTGCCTGCGCTCGAAGTATTCGAGTTCGAGCACAGCATTAAATTTCTAGATTAGCTCTTCTGTAACAATCCTACGCAAAATATCTGCGACTGTAGCAGCCATTCTCGCATCAATTTCTAGAGCTTCGCGCACAGGATCTTTAAGATTAAGGACAGCCCGTAAAGTCATATTCACTGATCGCACCTTTGGTAAGGGCAAATCATGGGACTTGGCAAGGAGATCGATAAACTGGATACAAGCGGTGTAGGTCAGCTCAGTTTGTTTACGTTGATCACTGTATCCAAAACCCATCTTGGAGATCACTACAGGTTTGTCAATAAAATATGATAAACCTAGAGCCATGATCGCTGCATCTATATACCTCGCTGTGTCTTGTCCCATCGCATTAATCAAAGTACTTAAACTATGCCACTGAGCAGGCAATCGGTTGGCAGGAGCTAGATGACGATGCCATGCGATTTGCGAAACAACTCTTGTCAAGTCGTAGGCGGAAATTAAATTGTCTCCACGATGTGGATCTTTGACTCCACTGATAACATTTGCACCAGTAACATCACGTAAAATTGGCTGCTCAATGTAAGGGGCTTCGCCGTAACGTCCTTGAAAAGTTAGCTTTTGATTACCTGTAATTTTTTTGAGCCAATCCTGTAAAGCTAAAGGCGTAGTAAATTGCTTGAACATTGCCGACAATCCATTGGAGGTCATGCCATTCGTTTCTTCGTAAGCACAGATCCGCTGAGCCATTTCGGCAAATGTACGAGATGTTTTGCTTCCTTTTGGATCGAAGATTCCACAATTAGCGATCGCTTGATTGGGTTGTACTTGATTGGCTTGGCAAATAGTATAGAGCAATGGCAATATTTTGGTGGAACTCCAAAACTGGACATTACTTAGAGCATTTCGTCCAATCCAACGGGCTAACATTTGTCCATTAACCACGCTGCCAATGCAGATACAAGCCTCTTGAATACTGCTATGGAGAAATTCTAAGCCAATGTTTTCAATATTGGGAATTGTCCCGAGCACTGGATAAGGACGAAATCGTACCCGCACCTGACTACCAGATAACATGGCAACTTCACCATAGGAAACTACATTTACTCCATCTGGCAAACTAGCAAGGCGATCGGCATAGGCGGGAATATGATTCAACAATGGTGATGGCGCAAAATTACGATTGGGCAAACCTTTTTTGGAACCTGCAATACTGCCATTGACCCCACGATCAAGGAAGCCAAGATAATTAGAGTCGGCTTGCCCCATATTCACAAAAATCCGCTGCGCGTTAGTAAATTTTGAGAATAAGCGATCGCCTTCTCCAATAATTTTGAGTAAATGTCTAACTACCGCAGGGATTTGTAAGAGATTGTTTGTAAGAGCTTGCGAGTTAGCATCCAAAATCGTATCAATACTTAGGGCATTAGCAAACTGTACAAAAGCAGCTTCCGATAATCTGCCATAGATGCCATCCACTTCACCGTCATATAGCCCTAACTGCTGCAAATAAGTCTGTGCTTTGGTTAGTTCCTCAAACGAAAGTTTTACCCCTACGACTGCCATGAAATTCCTCTATAAAAAAGCCTTAGTCTAATATTCTATCGACAATCTAAGCGATCGCAATGTATTCCAAATCGCACTAACCATAAAACCCCAAATTATTGCGACGGGCTTTGATAATTTTGGGTCTCCTACACTATTTTACCAAAATTACCCATGCCCAAATACAGTTCGGCAACTTCGGGGTCGTTCAATAGATCGGAACCCTTGCCCGTAAACTCATCTTTGCCCAAATGCATCACATAACCGCGATCCGCGATCGCTAAAGCCTTACGCGCATTCTGCTCCACCAAAATGATTGATGTTCCTGTTTGATTAATTTTTTGAATCAAATTAAAAATATCCTGAACCAAAATCGGTGATAGCGCTGCTGAAGGCTCATCTAAAATCAACAATTTCGGCTCTAGCATCAGCGCCCGTCCCATCGCTAGCATTTGGCGTTCACCGCCAGATAGTGTCCCAGCCCGCTGATTACGACGTTTAGCAAGCACAGGAAAAGTTGTATATATTTTGTCTTTAACTGCTGCTATATTTCCTTCGCGGGTATAGGCTCCCATATCAAGATTGTCAGATACGCTTAATGATGGGAATACATTAGAAACTTGAGGCACATAGCTAATTCCTTGTCGCACGATTTGCTCAGGCTTGAGTCCGATCAGGTTGCGATCGCCAAATAATATTTCCCCCGATCGCACTGGCACTAGACCAAATATTGCTTTTGCAAAGGTCGATTTGCCAGCACCATTGGAGCCAATCACGGTGACAAGCTCACCTTCATATACTGATAAATTTGCACCTTGTAAAATATCTACCCCATCCACATATCCCGCCACAACATTACTAGCTTCGAGAATAAGTTGATTGGAAATTTGGCGATCAGGACGATCAGTTGGTTCAGCAGATTGACTAGCGTTCATATTTGGGTTTATAGCCTTACTTGAAATAAGCATATACAGTGCAAGGGGGTTATAGCAATGGTCAAGAAGCTTTGCATCTCTACATTGCGGAGATAACTACGCGAAAACCGATGTCATTGTAGCGATCGCTTTGCCAATGCCATTCACGACTTGCCGCTCGACATAGCTTCGCCTCATTGCTCCAAGAGCCGCCCTTACGCACACGCCGACTGGTATAGCCATCAAGCACCCATGCCGAGCCATCGGCAGGTGCACCATTAAAATTATCGTGCCACACATCCTCGCACCATTCCCAAATACCACCATGCATTTCGTATAGTCCCCAAGGGTTTGGTACTTTCTGTCCGACTGGTTGCGATCGCTTGTTGGCATTGTCAGCAAACCATGCATACTCAGTGAGTTGTGTGGAACTATCACCAAAATGGTAAGCCGTATTAGTACCAGCACGGCAAGCATATTCCCATTCTGATTCGCTAGGCAAACGGTAAAGATGTTGCGTTTTTGCTGCTAATTTACGACAAAAATCTTGAGCCTCAAGCCAAGAAATATTTTCCACAGGCGCTTGTAGGTTTTCGCGAAATATGGCGGGATTCCTGCCCATAATGGCAACCCATTGCTCTTGCGTAACCACAAATTTTGCCATGTAAAAAGCAGGAACATTGACCTCAGATATTGGTGATTCATTGTCTCGCCTGCCAATTTCATTGGGTGGTGAGCCTAGGGCAAATTTGCCCGATGCGATCCGTACCATTTCCATATGGATTCCATTCCCAAAATCATCCCGAAAAGCTTTATCTCCTCTCTTAATTGGATCGCTTGGCGGTTCAGGGATTGGCGGCGATTCTGCAATGATGATCGGGGCTGGTTGAGGTTTGAGTTTTTCTAGCAATATCGCCAAGGTAAAACCTGCGATCGCGGAACTAGTGCTAATAATTAACTGACGACGATTAATCTTTATTGGGACTTTTGCAATAGATTTCATCCATGATTGTGCGATTGGCAAGGCTTTAACCGTAGAGATTTCCGAAGTCTTTTTTGATTCTAGAGTATTAAAATCATTAACAATTCGGCTAAATTCTTCTATATATTCATAGCCTTCCAGATATTCGCGTACCAAATAATAATTCTCTTCTTCTGTAAAAAAAGCTTGCACTTTTGGGGATAGCGTATAGTCTTGCCCGATTTCATACAGCTTTGTGGCAAGCAACCCATGGTCTAGCGCATCCTTTTCTGAAACTTGCCAGAAATAAATCACACATAAAGGCTTGGGCGCAATTGGAATCTCTAAATTTTCTGCTAGATAAACCGACAAGGCGATCGTGCCAACTTGTTTAATACCAATGGTTTGACTTATGCGATAACGCTTGTTGAGAATATTGTCTAAATCCATTGATGTCTAGGGTCGGGAATATAGCGATCGCCACTTAACATTAAAGCCCAAAAAGCAAAATTAGTTGTAGTTAGCGTCAGCGTAACGCACCCTTGCGGTGATTGGATTTTGGGGTGCGTTACGCTATCGCTAAATCACCCTACGAGGGCAACCCAAAAGAGGGTTGCAGCGAGAAGTGCCGCAATGCTCTTTGGGGTTTTGGAGAAATTTCCAAAAGATCTTGTGTAATTGTACAAATCAGTAGTACTATAAATAACGGTTAAATGGCGAGTGTAGCCAAGTGGTTAAGGCAGTGGTTTGTGGTACCACCATTCGTGGGTTCAATTCCCATCATTCGCCCTCAAATTAAAATCCAAATAACACCACAAGAAATAAAAGAGGTCACAAAGTGACCTCTTTTATTTCTTTGTGCGTTTTGACGGTAGCTCAAAGCCCTAAAATTGCGAGAGAGTTTAATATGCCTTAGCAATTTTTTAAATAGGACGACTGAAGGTTTCATGAGAAAGACAGTTGTAAGATTTTGCGCGATCGCATTGATCACGATTTTAATAGTGGTTTCGCTTGGCGGCTTATACCCTCAGAGTTCGCGAGCCGATGGCAATCCGATCACGATCGCCGTAGCTGCACCTCTTAGTGGTGATGGCGCGAGTGGCGGTCAAGAAATCGTCGATAGTATCAAGCTATATATTGATGCGACCAATCGCGATGGGGGCATCAATGGTCGTCAGCTTAAATTAAATGTTTTTGACGACAAGGGCAATGCTGATGGGGCAACTCAAGTTGCTAACGAAATTTCTAAAAGTGAGGCTCTAGTGGTGTTGGGGCATCGCACTTCTGATGCTTCGATCGCGGCGGGTAACATTTACCAAGAACGCAAGTTGCCAGCAATTACAGGTACGGCAAATAATCCTAAAGTTACCACGGATCGCCCTTACTATTTTCGGATAATTTATACTAATCCTGACTTGGCAAAAACGCTGTCGCTCTATGCACAGCAGGTATTACAGTTCAAGACGGCTAGTGTAATTTATGACAAAGCCAGCAAAAATGAACAGACCCAATCTGAAGTAATTAAATCGGCTTTTGAAGCTAATGGTAATGGCAAAATTCAAAAAACTTGGGCGATTGACTCTGAGCCATCTAATCGGAAAGCGTCAGTGCAACAAATCGTCAATGAAATTGCCGCCGAGACTGATGCAGGAATTTTGTTTTTAACTTTGGGCAAAGAGGATGTTGCTGAAGATTTTTTAGTGGCGCTGAAACAAAAGGGGCTGAAAAACATCATTTTAGGTGAACAAGCTTTAGCAAGAGAATCTTTTGCAAAGCGTTTTGAAAAATACGCTGAAGAAAAGAAAAGCGCAGGTTTCTTTACTGATGGCATGTATGTGCCAGCGCCAATCTTATTTGATAGTGCTGGAGCTGATGCCCAAGATTTTCTCACTGCTTATCAAAAAGCCTATAACAAGACTCCTTCCTATTTAGGAGCTAAGTTTTATGAGGCAGCGATCGCGGCAGTCGATGCAATTCGCAAAGCTAATCCAAAATTAACGACAGCAAGCTTAGAAAGCGATCGCGAACAGGTGCGAGATGCTCTCGCAAAGCTAAACAATCGTAAGGTCGGGATACGAGGTTTAACTGGTTTGCTATATTTCAATAGCGATCGCAATAGCGATCAACCTGTGCGTCTTGCTCAATTTCAAAATTACAAACTGATCTCCGCTTCCCAGCAATTTACACCAATTCCTAACCCAGAACGCCTGAATTTACCGAAAGAAATCCAAGCTGGAAGCATCGTTCAATCGGGCGATCAATATTTTTGGCGGCAGCGTGTAGTTTACTCAGGCATGGATATCAATAAACTAAATCGCATTGATAAATCTACCTTTACCGCCGATTTTTATGTATGGTTCCGCTATAGCGGCAATGATGAGCCTACGGAGATTCAGTTTCCTGATGCGGTCACCAATAGCGTCAACCCCACAGCTCCAGTATTTGATGGCAAAGCACCAATCAAGGCGCAGGTCGTCAATGGCTTAAACTATCGTCTCTATCGGGTACGCGGTGAATTTCGGAATGCCTTTGATTTTCGTGACTATCCCTTTGATTCACAAAGATTAAACTTGCGTTTTGATAATCCCAATCTATCGACTGAGCGGTTGATCTATGCGATCGATAAGGTTGGCTTAAAATTACCAAGACCCGAAGCCGAAGAACGTAAACCATTTCAAGGGCTTCAGCTTTGGAATTTTAAAAGTATTACCTATTTCCAAGACTCATCGCGCAGTACCTCCACTCAAGGCGATCCTGATTTGTTTCAGTCCAATGTGCAGGTCGAATACCCTGGGTTAAGTATACGCATGACGTTTCAGCGCAAGACCTTAGTATTTCTATCTAAGAATGGTTTACCCCTGATTTTGTTGTCAGGTTTAACCTATTGCTGCTTATTCTTCCCCTATACGATGTTTGTGCCTCGCACAATGGCTCCTGCATCAGCATTACTATC